>Ga0209581_1000548_pt1 | contig 73945 bp, 59 predicted proteins | sample Coa_R2_FD_187160 | JGI IMG/M metagenome (GOLD analysis project Ga0209581, IMG submission 187160) | Surface soil microbial communities from Centralia Pennsylvania, which are recovering from an underground coalmine fire - Coalmine... | ecosystem: Environmental > Terrestrial > Soil > Unclassified ...
TGGGCTGCACACCCCCTGAACTGCCGCCGCCCTCGAAGCCGTCGCAGAAGATGCGGTCGGATGCGGACTTGCAGTCGCTCGGCCACACCCGCGGCGTGCCGTCGGTGCGCAGGAACCGATCGCCGTCGGGGGCATACTGGAAGGTCGTCGACGTGGTGCCGGACGCGGCACTGGCGAGTTGGTTCAGCGCGTTGTAGACCAGCGTCCTGCCGGAGTTGCTGGTGGTCTGGTTGCCGTTGCCGTCGAACTGGTACGTGGTCGTGCCGACCTGTGTCGCCGCATGCGGACTGCCGGTCGATCCGTGGTTCGGACAGCCGGCGGGTCCGGCATAGCGGTACGTCTGGCCGTTCTTGCTGCAGAGGTTGCCGAGCAGATCATACGAGAGCGCGGCGGTCGTGATGGGCGTGGCCTGCGCCACGCCCTGCACCTTGGTCAGTTGCGCCAGGGTCAGGCGGTTGAGCGCGTCATTGGTGAACTGCTCGATGGTCGGCTGGGTCGAGGTGGCGCGGGTGCGCGAGACGAGAGTGCCGGTGGCGTCGAAGGTGTAGGTCAGATCCTGCAGGGCGCAGCTTGCGCCCGAACAGATCGTGTTGATCCGGCCGGTGGCGGGATAGAACCCCAGGATCGTCTTCAGCGCATTGGTGCCGCCACGGCGCTCGCTCGACACCTGGCCGCGCGCGGTCATGCCGAGCACCTCGTACACCGTGCCCGCCCGGCTGTCGGTGAGGGAGCCCACGTAGCCGCGGGCGGTGTAGTTCGTGGTCAGGGTGTAGCCGGAGGCATCTTGTTGCGACTGCGGCCGGCCGTAGGCGTCGTAGGCGGTGGACTCGGTGTAGAGGTTGCCCGCGATCGAGGTGCTGCGGCCACTGGCGCGGCCGTAGGCGTCGTAGGTATAGACGCGGCTGAAGCTGAGGCCGGTGGTGGAGGTGCGGACTTCGCCGGCGAGTTGCCCATAGCCGTTCGCGGCGGTGTCGTAGGTCCAGGTGTCGGTGAGGGCATTGCCGTCGTCGCCGGCGGTGGTGGTGCGCCGCCAGCGCCGGCCGAGCGCGTCATAGCTCGAGGTCACCGTCTGCCCCTTGGCGTCGGTCTGCGCGATCAGGTCGCCGGCGGCGTTGTAGGCGAACCGGGTCGTGCCGGAATCGGGGTCGATCTGCCGGATCTTGCGGCCGAGCGTATCGTAGAAGTACGTGGTCACGATCTGCGTGGCGCTTGGGCTCACGCCATTGTTCAGGGCATCGCGGGTGAGGGTGAGCACGTCGCCGGCGGCATCGTAGGTGGTCGCGACGATCAGGCCGACGCTCGGATCGCCGGTCACGCTCGGATCGCGGGTTTCGATCACCTCGCCGAGGGCGTTGCGGGTTTCCTCCCAGGTGTAGCCGCGCTCGTTGGTCGTGAACGTCGTCAGACCAAGGTAACTCTTGACGATGGTGGCGGTATCCGGCTTGGTGATCTTCACCACCCGGCCGAGCACGTCGTACTGCGTCGTCGTCGCGTAGCTCGCGCTCGCGCAGGGCGAGGCGGCGGTGGCGCCGAGGGTGGGCGCGTTGCCGTCGTTCGGGTTGGCCGGGACGTCGAGGAAGAACGGCTCGGACCGGTACACGGGCCGGTTGTGGCCGTCGTAATACGTGCACACGGCGGTGAACTGCTGGCCGGCCGGATTGTCGTCGAAGGCCTGCGTGATCGTCGCCACGGCGCGGCCGAGCCGGTCGAAGTAGGTCCAGCTCGTCGGTGCGCCGGCGCTGACCGTCTGGCTGCGGAACACGAAGGTCGCATCGCGCGAACAGAGCCGGCCCGTGCCGCTGCCGCATGGCCGGTAGGTGGTGGTCGTCGCCTTGCCGGTGTTGTCGCCGCGGAAGTAGGGCCGGCCGAGCGCGCCGTATGCGGACGTCTCGACCAGGCCGTCGATGCTCTGCTGGGCGGTGACGTTGCCGAACTCGTCGCGGCTCTGGATCGTGAGTGCGCTCTGTTCGTTGAGGATCGGCCGGCCCTGACCGTCGGTGCCGCCGAAGAACGGCAGCCGGCTCGCCGTCACGTACCGTCCCTGGCTGTCGTAGACGGTCTTGGCGTAGCGGTGCACTTGCGTGCCGGATGGCTGCTGCGCGAAGCCGGCGGTGCTCTTGCAGGCGCTATCGGTGAGATCGTTGCTGCACTGCCAGGCCTCGATGCGGTTGCCGAAGGCGTCGAGGGAGTAGAGGGTGCGCAGATCCTGATCGGCCGGGCCGCCCGACTGGATGCGTTCGGACGTGAGCAGCCCGGTGGTGGGGTCGTAGCCGAAGTCGGTGCGGCGCACGATGTCGGGCGTCCCCGGACGCACGAAGGTGACCGTGCTCTGGGTCAGGCGGCCGAGGAACCAGTGGCCGGTGTCGTCGTTGAAGGTGTTGGCGGTGAGCTTCTGCGCCACCACGTTGGCGTGGTTCGCGCTAATGCCGTCATAGGTTAGCGTCCGACTGTAGAGCAAGTTGCCGTGGCTCGGCGTGCTGGCGTCGCCGTCGTAGCAGGAATACGTATCGACTTCGCTGAACACTGCCGCACCCGCGGTTCCCTTGTCGCCGCCCAGGTCCGCCTGCATGTCGGTCATGCGGTAGACATAAGCGAACACGGGCTGCGCGCTGGCGGGCGGGGTGTACAGGCCATTCGTCGCGACGGCATGGATCTGCGTCGGACGGGTGGCGGTGGACGTGCAGGTCGTGGTGTCAGCCACGGTGCAGCCCGGTCCATTGCATGCGGGTTGCTGATCGGAATAGCCGACGATCACACCGTTGCTCACGAGGTCCGGCCACGGCGTCGCACCGGCGCCGGCGAAGCAGCCGCCGGCATCCTCGATGTTGTCGGCGCAGGCATCGAGCGCGCTCGATCCGCGCGTGATCGCGGTGCCGGGGAAGACGAGCTTGAAGGTCGCCAGCGGCAGACCGAGGAACGGATACTGCTGGCCGTAGGAATTGACGGTGACGAGGTACCGGCCGTTCTCGATCGCCGCATCGTTGGCATCGAAGCTCCAGGTCTCGTAGAAGCCGAGAAAGCCGCGGCCGCCGGACTGGATCAGGCCGCCGGCGTAGCGGTAGTCCACCGTGCTCTGGGCGTTGGCATCGCCTTGCACCGGTGCGCTGCTGCGGGCGCGGCTGACCACGTAGAGCGGCGCCAGCACGTCGAACACCGGCGAGTTCCAGCCGAAGGCGACATTGGTTTGCAGCGAGGGATAGCCATTGGTGCCACCGCGCTGGTAGACCGCGATATTGGTCAGCGGCTGATAGACGACCGTCGTCTGCGCGCCGAGGCCGTTGGTGAAGGTCGTGATCGCGTCGCGCGCATGGTAGCGGCTGCAGCTCGCCCGGTTGTCGCTGGCGGTGCAGATGGTCGAGCCGGTGTTGCCGGCCGGTCGCGCCGAGGCGAAGTTGGTCGAGGAACTCTGGTTGACGGCGAGGAAGTCGGCGGCGCCGTCGCCGTCGAAGTCGCCGAACAGGCCGGTCCAGGCGCCCCCGCTCGGCAGACTCGCGCCGATCACGGTCGTGCCGCCGAAGGCCCACGGGACTGCGCCGTTGCTCGGCGCCACGCTCACATAGGCGTAGCTCGCGCCGGTCGGATACACGATGTCGGCGCGGCCGTCGCCGTTGAGATCGGCGAACTGGAGCGGCGCGCGAATGCCGGTCGCCGAGATCGCGGCCAGATACCCGGAACCGGTATTGATCAGCGCGCGATAGGTCGTGCCGGCGTTGTCGGTGGCATCCTTGTACAGCAGATCCGCCAGGCCATCGCCGTTCAGATCGACCACGTACATATCGTCGATCAGGAGCGGCAGGGTGTTGTCCGCCGCGGCGCTGAAGCGCGCATAGGCCTGCATCTGCTGCACCGGTGCCGCACCGCTGTTGAGCGGGGCGATGCCGGCGGCGGTGAACTGGTACCAGTACGTGGTGGTGCCGGGCGTGCCTTGCGCGCCACCCGGCCGACCGAGGGTGGGATCGAAGGCGAGCACGTTCGCGCCGTCCGGGCGCTGCTGGCAGGTGATCCCGCACGGGGTGGCCGTCAGCATCAGGGTGAGATCGGCGCGGCCGTCGCCGTCGACATCGTTGGTCGCCACCGCCGACAGGCCGCCGCCGTTGCGGGTGGCGTTGAAGAAGGTGATCGAGCAGTTCACCTTCTGCGACGGCGCACAGGTGGTGTCGCCGGCGGCGAAGCGCAGCACCAGTTCCACCGGATCGGCGTAGCCGAGGCGGCCGTTCGCCTGGCGGGTGAGCAGGCGCACCGAGAGGTTGGCGTAGGCCGCCTGGGTGATGCCGGTGACCGGATTGATCGGGCCGGCCGCATCGGGCGTGATGAGGTCGGGCAGGCCATCGCCGTTGAGATCGGCGAGCAGCGCCGTCGCGTTCATGCCCGCGGGCACGGTGATCGGTGTGGCGAGATTGGCGAGCAGGTCCTTGGTGCCGTCGAACGCCTGCGCGCCGCCCGCCGGGCGGCCGACGCCGGGATGGATCGCGAAGGCGCTGCCCGCCGCACCGCCGATCAGGAGATCCGCCTTGCCGTCGCCGTCGTAGTCGAGGAGATACCAGGCCAGATCGTTGCCCTTCAGATCGATCGGCGCACACACCGGCGCCTGACCGAGGGTGGTCAGGGTCATCTGGTGCGTGGCGGTCTGGTCGAGGAAGCCGACATAGAGTGCGCTCGTGCCGGTGCAGTGCGTGTCATTGTCGATGGCGAGCACCACGTCCAGACGACCGTCACCGTCGACGTCGGCCACCTTGTAGCCGACCAGGTTGGCGTAGTTCGGGCCGGCGAGGGTCTGCGTGCCTTCGGCGACGAGGTTCGTCGTCGCCGCCGACCAGGTGAACTGCGTCGGCGGGAAGCACACCGTGCGACTGCCGTCGCGGCATTCCTGCACCGAGGTCAGCCACGGCCAGCCGCTGCCCGAGGTCGAGGTGCCGTAGCCCAAGGCGTAGTAGCGCATCGTCGTGCCGCCGCTGGCGACGGTGACGTTCATCAGTTGCTGGCTCTGCAGGAACGCGACGCCCGCCTGATAGCCGAGCCGCACCTGACCCAGGCCGAGGGTGGCGTAGCCGAAGCTGACGCTCGCGTAGGGCGGGGTCGCCGGGTTCGCCAGGTGGCCGGTGTAGTTGACCTGGGACAGCACCGACTCGACGGCCGCGCCGCCGAACGGGAATACGCCGCCGGACGGGTGGTTGGTGTACAGGTAATCGATGTAGTTGCCGGCCGAATCCTGCGCGCGGGCGAGGTTCCAGCTCACGTTGACCGCGGCGCCGGTGGCGGGCAGCGTGGCGCTGACCGTGGCATTCGGCGAAGCGGCGGTGTTGCCGTAGGTGCTGCTCGTGCCGTCCTTGCGCTGGACGGTGAAACTCGCCGGCCCGGCCGCCAGCGTCGTCACGTGCGCCGTCACGAGCGTGGTCGGATCGTTCTCCGGCGAATACGTGGTGCCGTCCGCGCCGTAGGCGCCGGGGTTGCCGGACCGGAGCAGCAGACGCACGCCGTCGAGGCAGAAGCGATCCGAGCTCGTGAAATCGACCGGCGGCGGATTGCCGTCGACCGGGGTCGTGCCGGACATGAAATCGCCGTGCTCGCGGGCCTGGCGGCAGCGCGTGATCGAGGAGGCGCCCTCGATCGTCCAGCCCGGACCCATCACCCCGTTCGGCAGGCGATTGTTGTAGCTCAGCGCGAGCTTCGGCACCAGGCCGGCGGTGCCGGGCGGAAGCTGGATCGGAATCGAATACGTGGCGTTGCCGCCCTCGTCCACGCGGAACGACGCCACGGTCGCGCCGACGGTATCCGAGGTCGCATCGGGCGCCGGGACCGCGGCCGGCTTCGGCGCTGCGCTCGACGGCTTCGGTTGCGTCGCGGCGCCGGCACCCGACGGCCCCGGCGTCGCCCCGAACCCGGTCAACTGCACCGCGGCATGCGCACACGACGACAGCGCCACCAGCAGTGCCGCAAGCGCCCCGCACCCGCGACGACCCATCCCGGCGCGCACCCGCTCGACCGCCTCGCCCCCACACCACCCGACCCTCGACCACGACGCGACACTTCCCTGAGCAGCCCGGGCGGGCCGCTCCTCCTTGCGCAATGCCATGGTTTACCCCTTTGCGGCGAGTTGTCCCGGTGAAGGATCGAAAGCCTACCGTTTTTTCCGGTAGGCGAAAAGCCGGTATAGGTTCGGGGCCGCTTCGTGCGAGCGGCCAATGCCCAAGACGATCCATCGCGCCGAATATCGCCAGTTGATTCGCAAGTTGCGCGAGGCGAGAGAGCAGGCGGGGCTGACTCAGGTGCAACTGGCTCGCGGCGTGCGCAAACGCCAGACCTGGCTCAGCGACATCGAAATCGGCACCCGACGCCTGGACGTCATCGAACTGCGCGATCTGTGTCGTGCGATGGACATCGACTTCATCGATTTCCTGCGCGACTTTGAACGGAGTCTGGTATCTCCGTCGCGACGCTGATCGCATCGCCATGCGGATCTGGACGGAATCCGCGAGTCGAGCGGCAAAATCAGGAGTGTTTGTCCCCGCGCCCGGCCAGCGCCCGGTACGCGGCGGCGATGCGCGCGCCGAAGCAGCAAAAGATCACGCGCTCGGGCAGCGGCCGCGGCCAGTCGCGCACTTCGCGCCAGGCGATCGCGGCGGCGGCGTCGATCGGATAGCCGTATACGCCGCAACTGATGGCGGGGAAGGCGATGCTGTGCAGCTCGTGTTTCGCCGCCAGCTGCAGCGATTCGCGGTAGCAGCGCGCGAGCAGTTCCGCTTCGCCGGCGTCGCCGCCGCGCCAGACCGGACCGACGGTGTGGATGACCAAGCGCGCCGGCAGGCGGAAGCCGGGCGTGAGGCGCGCCTCGCCGGTCGGACAACGCACGCCCGGTCGCACTTCGGGCAGCGCGCGGCAGGCGGCCAGCAGGTCGCGGCCGGCGGCGCGGTGGATCGCGCCGTCGACGCCGCCGCCGCCGAGCAGGGTCTCGTTCGCGGCGTTGACGATGGCATCCACGGCGAGCGTGGTGATGTCGGCTTCGAGGATCTCGATCGTGCGCATGGCGGGCTCCGTGGCGCGGCGGATCCGCCATACCCTGCTACCATGGCGCCATGCGCGCAACCGAGACCGAACGCGAACGAGCGCCGCGCGCGCGACACGCGGCGGAGACGCGGGTGTACGGGCGCAACGCCTGTCTCGCGCTGTTCGCGCATCGGCCGCACGATCTGCGCAAGGTGTATCTCGTCGAATCGCGGCTCGGCGATCTGAAGGCGGTGCTCGCCTGGTGCGTGCAGCGCCGGCTCGGCTATCGCGTGGTCGCGGCGACCGATCTGGAAAAGCTGACGCAGAGCCAGCACCACGAGGGCGTGTGCTTCGACGTGCGCGCGCGTCCACTCGTATCCTTGTCCACTTTGTTGCAACGCCTGCCGGCCGGACCGGCGCTGCTGGTCTGGCTCGACGGTGTCGGCAACCCGCACAACCTCGGCGCGATCCTGCGCAGCGCGGCGCATTTCGGCGTCGCCGGCGCGCTGCTGTCGCCGGCGCCGGCCGGCGATCTGCCGGGCGCCGCCTATCGCGTGGCCGAGGGCGGCGCCGAGGCCGTGCCGCTCGCGCGCGTGGCGGCCGGGGAGGACGCGCTCGGTGCGCTCGCACGCGCCGGCTTCGCCGTCGCCGCGACCGTGCCGCGTGCCGGCGAGTCGCTGTACGCGGCGCGGCTGCCGGCGCGCCTGGTCGTCGCACTCGGCGCGGAAGGCGAGGGCCTGCGCCGCGGCCTGATCGAGCGTGCCGATCTGCCGCTCACCATTCCCGGCACCGGCGCGGTGGAGAGCCTGAACGTCGCCGCCAGCGCCGCCGTGCTGTTCGGCGAATACCACCGGCAGCACGGCGTGCGGGCGGCGCCGGCGCGGCGGCGCTGAGCCTTGCCTCAATCGACATGGAAGTCCTGCAGCCGCACCGGCGTGGTGGTCTGGTCGTTGAACGTGTCGTTGGCGAGATTGGTCTCGCCGCCGCCGGACACGGTCACGCTGTTGGTCACCGGGTTCGGCGCATTCGCGGCCACATCGACGGTGACGATCAGGTTCGGGTAGCTCGCGCCATTGGCGAGCACGTCGCTGCGCGTGCAGCTCAGCGTGCCCGGTCCGACCACCGGCGTGGCGGTGCAGTTGCTCCAGCCGCTGCCGCCGATCGCGGTGGCGGTGAGTCCCGCCGGCAGCGTGTCGGTGACGGTGACCGTGCCCATGGTCGGGCCGTTGCCGACATTGCTCACGCTGATGGTGTAGGTCGCGCCGATCTGGTTGTGGCTGAACGGATCGAGGTGCGATTTGGTGACGGTGAGATCCGGCACGCCGACGATGTTGGTCGAATCGTTGGCGGTGTCGTTGGCGGTGTTGGCCTCGCTGCCGCCGGCGACGGTGGCCGTGTTCGTCAGCGGACCGCTGGCGTTGGCGGCGACATCGACGGTGAGCGTGATGGCGGGATAGTTGGCGCCGCTGCCGAGCGCGTCGTTGCGCGTGCAGTGCAGCGTCGGCGGCGCCGCGCAGCTCCAGCCGCTGCCGGCGATGGCGGTGGCGGTGAGTCCCGCCGGCAGCGTGTCGTCCACCGTCACCGTGCCGGTCGTGGCGTCGTTGCCGGCATTGCCGACGGTGATGGTGTAGGTGTCGCCGGCCGCGCCTTGCACGAACGGATCGGTGTGCGATTTGGCGATGGTGAGATCCGGCACGATCGCCGATTCGAACGCGCCGATGTCGCAGTTCGGTTTGCCCTTCGGCCGGCCGTTGAGCGCTTCGTCGAGGTTGAGGATCGGCGAATTCGCGCAGGTCGCGGGATCGCCGGCGCCGGACGCCGCGCTGCCGCTGTTGAGATCCATGGTGAACACCAGCGCGTTGACGCCGCCGAACAGCGCCGGGCTCTTCAGCTTCGGATCGCCGGCCGGCACGCCCGCGCAGGTGCCGGTCGGATTGAATTCGAGGTTGCTCTTGGCCGCGACCGGATCGGTGAACGGATTGCCGGCGCAGTTGCCGCCGGCGCCGCCGCCGTCGAAGATGGTGTTGGCGACGACGACCTCGGCCGCGCTCGCGTTGCCATTGAAGAACGCGCCGCCGCCGCCGGCACCGGCGGAATTGCCCGAGATCGTGTCGTTGGTCAGCGTCACCTTGCCGGCGTTGCCGGTGAACTTGCTGACCAGGTTCGCGATCGCGCCGCCCTTCGCCGCGGCGCTGTTGCCGTTGAACGTGGTGTTGGAGATGGCGAGCGGCGCGAAGCTGTCGCCGGCGTCGTTGTAGGCGATCGCGCCGCCGCTCGCGTTCTGGCTGCTGTTGCCGCCGACGAAGCTCGAGGCGAACACGCTGACGTTGCCGGCGTTGGCGTACAGCGCGCCGCCGGAGCCGGCGCGCGGATCGATCGGCACGTCCGCCGAGGTGCCGCCGGCGACGTTGCCGCTGAAGTTGCTGGCGACGATGCCGCCCGGGATGCCATCGACCTTGCCGAGCTGGTACTCGCCGAGATTGAACGCGAGGTTGCCGTAAGTGAGGTTGCCGCTGGTGAGCAGGATCGCGCCGCCGGTGCCTTGCGGCGCCAGATTGCCGACGAAGGCGCTCTGGAAGATCAGGAACGCGCTGGCGTTGAGTCCGCCGCTGCCGTCGTGGCCTTGCAGCGCCGTGCCAGTGGCGTAGATCGCGCCGCCGCCGAGCTCGGCGTTGCCTTCGCTGTTGGTGTTGCCGTTGGCGATGTTGCCGGAGAAATTCGAGGTGTCGATGGCAATGGCGTCGGTGCCGGCGAGATAGATCGCGCCGCCGTTGTCGCCGGCGAGGTTGCCCTGGAACGTGACCCCCGAGATCGCCACCTTCTGCTGGCCGCCGACATTGCCGATGTAGAGCGCGCCGCCGTTGCCGTGGCCGCCGCCCGGCAGGGCGCCGCCGTCGTCGACGACGCAGGTGGTGAAGCTCGCGCCGGTGATGGCGAGCGTGCCGCTGCCGTGGCGCACGCAGCCGCCGTTGCCCTGGTTGGTGGCGCGGATGTTGGTGAAGGTCACGCCGGTCAGGGTGAGATCGCCGGTGCCGGAATTGACGATCGCGGCGCCGTCGGCCGGCGCGGTGCAGTTCTGGAAATGCGTGCCGGCGATCGACAGGCTGGCGCCGGCGGCTTCGGTCAGGATCGACACGCCCGCGATCGGCGGCATGGCGCTGGCATCGCTGAAGCACGACAGCGTGCCGCCGGTGATCGACAGCGTTCCCCAAGTGGCCTTGTCGCCGACGAACGGCAGCAGGCCGTTGTGCACGAGGTTGGTGCCGGTGACGTCGGTCGGATCCGGTTCGGCGGCGTTGATCTGGATGTTCTGCGCGCCGAGCACGATGGTGTTCGTCGCCGCCGGGCCGGCGTCCGGCGTGCCGCATTCCGGATAGGACAGCGTCGGCGGATTCGGATAGGCCGCCGCGGCATCGGCGATGTCCTGCAGCGCCTCGCGCAGTGAACAGCCGGTGGAATTCGGATAGTTCTCGCCGCTGCCGTTCGGCGGCGTGCTGCAGCCGGCTACGCTGCGGCAGTTGGCCTCGTCGTGCGCAGTGGTGACGGTGAGGACGGCGGCGCGGCCGTCGAGGACGACGAGCATCAGGGCGCCGAGCAGACCGGTGCGAAGGTGGCGCATGGCATTTCTCCCCGTGGGCAAAGGAGCCATCCCGCGCGCGGTGACGCGCGGGCGTGGCACCGGGGCCGTGCGCGGCCGCCGGTGTGTGCCAGGAATCAACGCCGCTTCGGGAGCGAAGCGAACAGCGCCGGCCTCAGCCGCGCGTCTGCGCCTTCAGCAGATCGCGGATCTCGGTCAGCAACACCACCTCGGCCGGAGGCGCCGGCGCGGCCTGCTGTTTGCGGATCAGCCGGTTCATCAGCTTGATCACCAGAAAGATGGCGAAGGCGACGATCAGGAACTGCAGCACGGTGTTGAGGAACACGCCGTACTTTATGATCACGCCGCCGCTGATCGCGCCCTTCGCGTCGGCCACCGGATTGCCGAGCCGCAGCACGAGATCGGAGAAGTCGATGCCGCCGATCAGATAGCCGAGCGGCGGCATGATGACGTTGTCGACCAGCGTCGAGACGATCTTGCCGAACGCCGCGCCGATGACCACGCCGACGGCGAGATCGACCACGTTGCCGCGCAGGGCGAACGCCTTGAATTCGTTCCACAGACCCATGGCTGCCTCCTTCTCGTGTGACTGACCTGCGCCGGCCGCACGCCTACGTTCCGTTCGGGTGCTCGGCCAGACCGATGCGGCCGCGCAGCTCGGCGATGTTCTCCAGGCGCGCGTGGAACGCGTCGCCGGGCTTGAGCGCCGCCACCCCGGCCGGCGTGCCGGTGAAGATCAGATCGCCGGCGGCGAGGGTGAACAGCTTGGACAGTTCGTGGATGATCTGCGGCACGCTGAAGATCATCTCGGCGATGTCGGCCTGCTGGCGGACGCGGCCGTTCACCTCGAGGCTGAGCTTGCCGCGCAGCGGATGCCCGGCCTTGGCCGCCGGCGCGATCGCCGATACCGGCGCCGAGCGGTCGAACGCCTTGGCCGTGTCCCAGGGCAGGCCCTTGGTCTTCGCCGCGGCCTGCAGATCGCGCCGGGTCAGGTCGAGGCCGACGCCATAGCCGAACACGTGGCGCAGCGCCTCGTTGGCGGCGATGCGCTGGCCGCCCGAATGCAGCGCCACCACCATTTCCACCTCGTGATGCAGGTCCGCGGTCTGCGGCGGATAGGGAATGGTGGCGCCGTCGGCGACGATGGCATCGGCCGGCTTGCAGAAGAACACCGGCGTGGCGCGGTCGATCGGCATGCCCATCTCCTTGGCGTGCTCGATGTAGTTGCGGCCGATGCAGTAGATGCGGTGCACCGGCAACCGCTCGGCGCGACCGGCGACGGCGAGCGCGGGCGGCGGCGGCGGCGCGAATACGTAGTCCATGCGTCCCATCTTCCGCGCCCGATCCGCGTTTGGCAACGTCCGCTCAATCGAGCAACCCGACCGCCCAACCGGCGAAGTCGAGCCAGAGCTCCGAGCGGGCGAACATCCAGCGCAGTGGTTGCGAGGCGACGATGGCCAGCCCGCCCCACAGCGTGGCGGGATGCAGACGCCCGCGCGAGACGAGGTCGTAGGCCGCCAATAGCACGATGAAGCCGTCGGACAGCCAGCGACCCATCAGCGGCGCGCCGTCGGCGATGAAATCGAACGGGATGCGGATGATCGCCGCTTCGAGCAGGTTCACGGTGGCGAGCAGCATCAGCCGCTTGTGCGCCTCGCTGTGCCTGCGCAAAGCGACCGCCAGGCCGACGAACAGCCCGAATAGAATCATGTCCGGCCAGATCACGCCGAGGAATTGCAGCGGCGGGATCGGCAAGCCGATGAAGCCGCCCGGTCGCCGCGCCCCGACGAGAGCGCCGAGACTGCCGACGACGACGATGGACGCGGCGAGCGCCACGCCGAAGACTCCCAGCCTTCGGTGCAGTCGCACGCGCCCGGTTCGGATCAGCACGGACTGAACGATCAGCAGCGCCATCCATAGCGCATTGAGCGCGCCGTGAACGTAGAAGATGGGCTCCGGCGCGGCGAACGTCGCGGCCTCCGGAAACCAGGGCCGCAGAAAGAAACTCCGCGAGAAACCGGCGAAGACGACCGCCGCCATGCTCACCGGGATCGCTGTGAACAGGGCCCCTTGCCAGCGTCGCGCAATCGCAGTGGTTGTCATATCGTGTGGATTCGTCGGCCAATGAGAATTGGACGTGAATCGGGTCGGCGGCAAGAATCCATCCAGCACGGTCCGCGGTCAAGCTTGGCGGTTCGCAGGCGTTGCGCTTCGATGCGCGCGGCGGCTCTCGCCGCCTGACATCTGTCATGCGCGCGCCGTGACCATCGGCTCTGGCGCGCGCTGCCGCGCGCGCCGACTCTATGGCACACTTGCCAATCCGGTCTGTCGTCATGGGCGTCATGGACAAATCCGATCTGCTGAAGGAACTGCGCATCGACCGCGGCGTCGAGCCACCGCGATCGCGCCGGCCGTGGTGGATCGCGCTCGGCGTGCTCGGTGCGGTCGCGCTCGGCGTCGGCGCATGGCTGGCGCTGGCCGGCGCCGCGGCGGTGCCGGTGCGCACCGCGCCGGCGCAGCCGCTCACCGCGAGCGCGGGCAGCGCCTCGGTGCTGGACGCGACCGGCTACGTCACCGCGCGGCGGTCGGCGACGGTGTCGGCGCAGATCACCGGCACCCTGACCGAGGTGCTGATCGAGGAAGGCGAGCGGGTCACCGCCGGCCAGGTGCTGGCGCGGCTCGACGACACCGCGCAGAAGGCCGCGCTGGCCCAGGCGCAGGCGCAATGGCACGCGGCGCAGGCGTTGCTCGTGCAGTATCAGGCGCAGCTCGAACAGGCCACGCGCGACTGGAAGCGCGCCGACGAGATGGTCGCGCGCAAGCTCGTGTCGCAGCAGGCGGTGGAGCAGGCGCGCACCCAGGTCGAGGCCCTGACTGCGCAGGTCGCCGCGCAGCGCCGCCAGATCGAACTCGCCGAGGCCGCGGTGCGCGCGGCGCAGGTGCAGCTCGACTACTGCACCGTGCGCGCGCCGTTCTCCGGCGTGGTCATCGCCAAGGCCGCGCAGGTCGGCGAGATCGTCTCGCCGTTCTCGGCCGGCGGCGGCTTCACCCGCACCGGGGTCGGCACCATCGTCGACATGGATTCGCTCGAGGTGGAAGTGGACGTCAACGAGGCTTACATCAACCGCGTGGTGCCGGGGCATCCGGTCGAGTCGGTGCTGAATGCCTATCCGGATTGGAAGATTCCCTCGCACGTGATCGCGATCATCCCGACCGCCGACCGCTCCAAGGCCACGGTGAAGGTGCGCATCGGACTCGACGTCAAGGATCCGCGCATCGTGCCCGACATGGGCGTGCGCGTCTCGTTCCTCGAGGACGCCAAACCGGCGGCGCCGTCCGCGCCGCGCGGCGTGCTGGTGCCGGCCGCGGCGGTGCGCCGCGACGGCGACCACGACGTCGTTTTCGTGCTCAAGGATCACCGCGCCGAGCGGCGCGCCGTCACGCTCGGCGGCACCGTCGGCGAGCTGCGCGAGGTGCGCGCCGGCGTCAGCGCCGGCGAGCGCGTGATCGTCGAGGCGCCCGACACGCTCAAGGACGGCGCGCGCGTCGAAGAGAAGTCGTAACGCCGCGGCCCGGCGCACCGGGACAGGCTGTCGAATCCTGGCGCCGCCGTTCGACCAAACAACGCAAGCGATTCCTCCGCGAGGTACTCATGTCCGAAGCCATGGTTCAAGTCCGCAACGTCACCAAGGTCTACGAGCGCGGCAAGCAGCAGATCGAGGTGCTGCACGGGCTCACGCTCGACATCCCGAAAGGCGATTTCGTCGCGCTGATGGGGCCGTCCGGCTCGGGCAAGACCACGCTGCTCAATCTGATCGGCGGTCTCGACCGGCCGACCTCGGGCGAGATCACGGTCGGCGGCCAGCGCATCGATCGGATGTCCGGCGGTGCGCTCGCCCAATGGCGCGCGCGCAACGTCGGCTTCGTGTTCCAGTTCTACAATCTCATGCCGGTGCTGACCGCGGAGGGCAACGTCGAACTGCCGCTGCTGCTCACCAAGCTGTCCGCGGCGCAGCGCAAGAAGAACGTGGCGGTGGCGCTGCAGGTGGTCGGCCTCGCCGATCGCGCCAAGCACAAGCCGAAGGAGCTCTCCGGCGGTCAGGAGCAGCGCGTGGCGATCGCGCGCGCGCTGGTGTCCGATCCGCAGCTCCTGGTCTGCGACGAGCCGACCGGGGATCTCGACCGCAAGACTGCCGACGAGATCCTCGGCCTGCTGCAGGTGCTCAATCGCGAGCACGGCAAGACGATCGTGATGGTCACCCACGATCCGAAGGCCGCCGAGTTCGCGCGCCGCACGCTGCACCTGGAGAAGGGCACCCTGGTCGAGCAAGCCGCGATGGCGTGATGCCTTGAATGGCATCACGCGCGGCTTGCGAGGGTGAGGCAGGATGCCGAGCGGCGGCGCACCATGGATGGTTGCTTGCCCCGAACAATAAATGATTCGCAACGTGTGCCCCCATGACCAAGACCCGATTCGTCCTCGCCAATCTGTTCCGCAAGAAGACGCGCACCTCGCTGACGCTGCTGTCGGTGATCATGGCGTTCCTGCTGTTCGGCCTGTTGCAGTCGGTGAATCACATCTTCAGCGCCGGCGCCGATTTCGTCGGCGCCACCCGGCTGATGGTGCAGGCGCGGGTGTCGTTCACCTCGCCGCTGCCGCTGTCGATGCTGCCGAAGCTCGAGTCGGTGCCGGGCGTGGCGCGCGTGGCCTATTCGCAGTGGTTCGGCGGCGTATGGCAGGAGAACACGCCGCTGTTCGTGTTCGCCATCGATCCGTTGCGCTACCACGACGTCTACCCGGAGTGGGTGATGCCGGACGCGCAGTGGCAGGCGTTCGCCAACACGCGCACGGCGATGATCGCGGGCAAGCAGGTGGCGGAGAAGTACGGCTGGAAGATCGGCCAGAAGATTCCGATTTCCTCCAACATCTATCCGCAGAAGAACGGCAGCAAGGCCTGGGCGTTCGATCTCGTCGGCATCTTCGACGGCCGCGACGAGGACTGGCAGAAGCGCACCAACCTCGTGTTCATCAACCACGACTACTTCGACGAGGCGAACCTGTTCGGCCGGGGCCGCACCAATTTCTTCATCCTCAAGCTCGCCGACGGCGCCGACGCCGAGCAGGTGAGCAAGACCGTCGATGCGATGTTCGAGAACTCGCCGGACGAGACCAAGACGCAGACCGAGAAGGACTTCAACGTCGGCTTCATCAAGCAGGTCGGCGACATCGGCCTGATCGTGCGCTGGATCCTGTTCGCGGTGTTCTTCACCCTGCTGCTGGTGGTCGGCAACACCATGGCGCAGAGCGTGCGCGAGCGCATTCCGGAACTCGCCGTGCTGAAGACGCTCGGCTTCTCCGACGGCAGCGTGCTCGGCTTCGTGCTCGCCGAGGCCGGCCTGCTGTGCGGCATCGGCGGCCTCGTCGGCATGGCCATCGCCACACTGCTCGGCGCCATGGTGGAGAAGGGCACCGGCGGGCAGTTCCAGCTCCACGTCGGCGTCGCGGTGTGGACGATCGGGCTCGTCGCGATCGTGCTGATGAGTCTCGCCGTCGGCCTGCTGCCGGCGCTGCGCGCCAAGCGCCTGAAGATCGTCGATGCCCTGGCCGGACGCTGAGAGGAATTCCGCATGCTGACCCAAACCACCGCGATCACCGGACTCAATCTCAAGAGCATTCCCGAACGCTGGGGCGCTTCGCTCGTCATCGTCGTCGGCCTCGCCGGCGTCGTCGCCGTGTTCACCGCGCTGCTCGCCATGGCCGAGGGCTTCCAGTCCACGCTCAAGGCCACCGGTCGCACCGACGTGGCCATCGTCATGCGCGGCGGCTCGGAGGCGGAATTGAATTCCGGCCTGTCGCGCGAGCAGACCGAGCTGATCGCGCAGGCGCCGGGCGTGCGCAAGGACGACGACGGCCGGCCGCTCGCCTCGGCCGAGGTGATCGTGATCGCCGAGCTGGTGCGCAAGGACGACGTCAAGAACGGCGCCAACATCACCGTGCGCGGCATCGGCCCGAAGGGCATGAAGCTGCGTCCGCAATTGCGCATCGTCGAGGGCCGCATGTTCGAGACCGGCAAGCGCGAGCTGATCGTCGGCCGCGGCGTGACCCGCCAGTTCAGCGGCGCGCGCGTCGGTGAGACGCTGCGCATGCGCGGTTCGGACTGGAGCGTGGTCGGCGTGTTCGAATCCGGCGACGCCAACGAGAGCGAGCTTTGGTGCGACGCCGAGGTGGCGCAGTCCACCTTCAACCGCCAGGGCTTCAGCTCGGTGCGCGCGGCGCTGGAGGCGCCGGAGTCGCTGCAGACGTTCAAGGACGCGCTCACCGCCGATCCGCGCCTGTCGGTGGACGTGCTCTCCGAGCAGGACTACTACAGCGGCCAGACCCGCCAGTTCCGCGCCACCATCGGCTTTCTCGCCGGCGTGGTGACCTTCATCATGGCGCTCGGCGCGATCTTCGCCGCGCTCAACACCATGTACGCGGCGGTGGCCGCGCGCGCGAGAGAGATCGCCACCTTGCGCGCGATCGGCTTCGGCGGCGTGCCGGTGGTGATCTCGGTGATGGTCGAGGCGCTGGTGCTGTCGCTGATCGGCGGCGCGATCGGCGCGGTGATCGCCTATGCGCTGTTCAACAACTTCTCCGTGTCCACCCTCGGCCAGAGCTTCACCCAGGTCGTGTTCGCGTTCAAGGTGACACCGGCGCTGGTGCTGCGCGGCCTCGTCATCGCCGTGATCATCGGCCTGATCGGCGGCTTCCTGCCGGCGCTGCGCGCCGCGCGGCTGCCGGTGACGACCGCGTTGCGCGAGTTGTGAGGCGGAGGGCTGAGGGCCGAGGGCTGAGGGCTGAGGGCTGGGGGCCGTAGCCTTTCCCACTCACCGCTCACCGCTTCGCCTTCGCGAGCGTAATGGCGGCCACGCCGGCGAGGATGACGAGCATGCCGACGAGATCGAGCGGGCGCACCTGTTCGCCGGCGAGGAGCACGCCGACCAGCACCGCCACCGGCGGATTGACGTAGGCGTAGCTCGTCGCCAGCGCCGGCCGCACGTGTTGCAGCAGGTAGATGTAGGCGCTGAAGCCGAGGATGGACCCGGCGACGATCAGGTAGACGAGCGCGGCGGTAGCGGCGAGCGACGGCACGGTCGCGATGCGCTCGCCGGCGATCAGCGCGAACCCGCTGAGCACCGCGCCGCCGCAGAGCATCTGCGCCGCCGTGCTCATCGCCGGCGGCGGCATGTTCTGGCGCCGACTCCAGGCCGAACCGAACGCCCACGACGCCGCGGCGATGGTGAGCGCGAGCGCGCCGACGGGCGAGGCGCGCATCTGGCTGCCCAGGTTCAGGAGCACCACGCCGGCGAAGCCGACCACCAGCCCGATCCATTCGCGTCGATTGGGCCAGTCGCCGTAGAACCCGGCGAACAGCGCGGCGAACAAGGCCACGCTCGCCACGGCGACGGCGGCGATGCCGGACGCCACGCTTTGCTCGGCATAGCACACCATGCCGTTGCCGAACCCGAGCAGCAGACCGCCGGTCACCGCGCAGTTGCGCCACTGCCGGGCCGTCGGCGCCGGCATGCCACGTGCGCGCAGCGCGAAGAACAGCACCGCGCCGGCGATCAGGAAGCGGATCGCCGCCATCAGGAACGGCGGATAACCGGCGAGCGCGATGCGGATGCCGAGGTAGGTCGAACCCCAGATCAGATATACGCCGGCGAGCGCGAGCGGCACCAGCAGGCGCGGCGAGGCGAGCGCCGACGGTTGGCTCGCGGCGGTGGCGTCGGCGGTGGTGGAAGCAGCGGAGTCGTTCATGGCGGCGCGACGGCCGCCGTCGGCGCGGAGCGCACGGCCGCGGCGGTCATCGGTACTCTACCCTCGGGCGGGACGACGCAACAGCGCCACTCGTCACGGCTTCGCAGGAGCCGCTTGGCGCTCGCGCGCCAGCAGCGCGCGCTTGCGCGCGATGCCCCAGCGGTAGCCGCCGAGCGTGCCGTCGCTGCGCACCACGCGGTGGCAGGGGACGATCAACGCCAGGCGGTTGCGACCGCAGGCGTTCGCCACCGCGCGCGTCGCCCGCGGCGCGCCGATCGCCGCGGCGATCTCGGCATAGCTGCGCCGCTCGCCGCACGGGATGCGTTGCAGTTCCTGCCATACGCGCCACTGGAACGCGGTGGCGCGCACGTCGAGCGGCGGCATCGGCGCGGCGCGATCCGGCGGCCGACCGGCGAATTCGGCGCTGATCCGGGCGACCACCGCGGCCAGCCACTCGTCGCGTCCGGCGTCCACGCGGGCGAGGCGCGCGCGCGGAAACTCGCGACCGAGCTCGCTGAGCAGCGTCTGCTCGTCGGCGCCGAGGTTGACCGCACAGATGCCGCGCTCGGTCGCGGCGACGAGCAAGGTGCCGAAGGGAATTTGCAGCGTTGTATACTTGATCGCCGCGCCGGCGCCGCCGCGGCGGTAGCGTGCCGGCGTCATGCCGAGCCATTGGCCGGTCTTCTCGTACACCCGGCTGCCGGAGCCGTAGCCGGCGTCGTAGATGGCGTCGGCCACGCGCGGCGCCGTGCGCAGCGCCGATTTGAGCTGGCGCAGCTTCAGGGCCTGCGCGTATTCGGCCGGGCTGACGCCGAAGCGTCGCCGGAACGCGCGCGTCAGGTGGCTGGCGCTCAATCCCACGCGGCGCGCGAGTTCGCCGAGCCGCGGCGGGGCGTCGCGGTGGGCGTGGATCAGCGCGAGCGCGCGTTCGAGTGGATCGTCGGCGGCGAACGTGCGGGTCGTGGCATGCATCGGGGCGACCTCCATGGCGCGCACGATACGACGCCGCCGGCGTCGCGGCCATCCGTTTTTTGCGTCGGGCGATCGCCGCCGGCTCAGGCCTGCCGCGGTCCGTCGTTGCGCAGCACGACGTATTCGCCTTCGATCACGCGGACTTGCGCGCGTGCCGGCACGGCCGCGCCGGCCGAGGCGCGCAGCAAGGCGCGCAGGAGCGCGACGATGGCGCCGATCACGGCGAAGGCGAGCAGGGCGAAGAAACCGAGCACCAGGACGGCCGCGATCGTCAGCGCCGCGAGCAGGGCGAACGCGACGCGCGCGAGCGGATGTCGCGGACGGCGGAACCAGCGCCAGTCGAACATGACGGCTCACTCCCTGTGGCAGAATGGGACGCGAGTCGGGCGGCGACTCGACGATGCGTAGGGATGAGCTAGATACTCCGATGAGCGTTAGCAAAACGTTATGCAAGCTCGAGGAGGTGCCCGACGGCGGCGCGACCGCGGTCCAGGTCGATTCGAGCAGCGGCGGTTTTTCCCTGATCCTGTTGCGCCGGGGCGAGCGCGTGTTCGCCTACCACAACGAGTGTCCGCATGCCGGACGGCGACTGGATTGGGCGCCGGGGCGGTTCCTGATCGAGGCCGGATCGCTGATTTGCGCCGCGCACGGCGCGATGTTCTCCATCGAATCCGGGCGCTGCCACGCCGGGCCGTGCCTGGGCGCGGGCCTGGTCGCGGTGCGCGTGGACGTTGCCGACGGCGAGGTGCGCCTGCCGTAGCGCGTGATTGGAGCGTGACCGCAACCGACGAACTTTCGCCGGCGGTTTCGAATGAAATGCGGCCGCGTGCCGGCCGCGCCGCTCAGCGGAACACCAGGTTTACCGACACCAGCAGCACGACCAGCAGCAGCACGGTCAAGGGCAGGCCGACGCGCAGGAAATCGCGCGCCCGATAGCCGCCGGGACCGGCGATGATGGTCAGCACCGGATTGGCGCTGGCGATGATGAAGCTGTTCGAGGTCGAGATCGCCACGATCAGCGCGTACACCGCCGGATTGCCGTTGGCGGCGAGCGCGATGTTGATCGCCATCGGCACCATGATGACGGCGGCGCCGACGTTGGAGACGACCTGCGAGAAGAACAGCGCGAGCACCGCGATCACCGCCTGCAGCGCCCACTGCGGCCAGGAGCCGAGATGGCGCAGCACCTCCTGCGCGATCCAGGCCGCGGTGCCGGTGGAATCCATCGCCCAGCCGAGCGGGATCAGGCAGGCGAGGGTGAAGATGGTCTTCCAGTTGATCGCCTGGTACGCCTCCTCCATGTCGAGCACGCCGGCGAGCAGCATGCCGACCGCGCCGGTGAGCATCGCCACCGAAAGTTTCATGTCGGTGAACAGGCCGAGCCCCATCGCCAGCGCGAAGAACGCCAGCGCGTGCCAGATCTTGCCCGGGCGGTGCTCCTCCTTCGGATAGTCGGTGACGACGACGAAGTCGCGTTCCTCGGCGGCGAGCGTCAGGTCGCGCCACAGGCCGTGCAGCACCAGCGTGTCGCCGGCGCGCAGCGAGACCTTGCGCACGTCCTCGCGGAACACCTCCTCGCCGCGATAGACCGCGAGCACGCTGATGCCGAAACGCTTGCGCAGGCGCAGGTCGCCCACCGCCTGCTTGATGAAGCGCGAATTCGGCGGCACCACCGCCTCGGCGATGCCGGCGCGGTTGGGGTTGAACATGTCGCGGAAATACGCGAGCCGGTTCTGCGTCTTCAGCAGATTGAGGTTGGCGAACTCGGTCACCGCCTCGCGCTTGCCGAGCGCGCCGAGCACGGTGCCGACCCAGATCATGGTGTCGGCCGGCGGCGCCAGGCGCACTTCGTCGCCGTTCTTGATGGCGAGCAGCAGCGGTGCGCCGCGCAGCGCCTCGGCCTCGGCGATGCTCATGCCGACCAGCGGGCTTTCCGCGGTGACGGTGAGTTCGTACACCTCGCCGTCGATGCCGTAGGTCTCGGCGAAGTAGGTCTCGGTGCGCCCCGGCGTGACCGCGGTGCTTTCCTCGTCGGCCGGCAGCAGGCGCCGGGTGAACAGGGCGAAGTAGGCGAGCCCGGCGACGAGCAGCGGCACGCCGACCGGCGTGATCGCGAACAGCGAGAACGGCTCGATCGTCGGTGCGCCGAGCGGCAGGTGGCGGTTGGCGTTGGCGATCAGGTCGTTGAGCAGGATCAGCGGCGAATTGCTGATCATGGTGGTGTTGGTGCCGGCGAGGATGCAGAACGCCATCGGCAGCAACAGGCGGCTGAGCGGCACGCCGGTGCGCGCGCTGACGCGGCTGGTGATCGGCAGGAACAGCGCCGCCAGCGCCTGGCTCTGGATGATCGACGACAAGCCGCCGGCCATGGCGTTGATCAGGAAACCCAGGCGCGACTCGACGCCGCCGGCCAGGCGCAGGATCAGCGTGGCGGCCTGGTTCAGCACGCCGGTGCGATCGAGCCCGGCGCCCATGATCATCACCGCGAGCAGCGAGATCACCGCGTTGCCGGCGAACCCGTCGAACAATTGCTCCGCCGGGATCAGCCGGGTGACGCCGACCACGACCACGATCAGCAGCGCCACCAGATCGGCGCGGATCCACTCGAGCACGAGCATGAGCACGGTGAACGCGAGCAGCGCGAGCACCAGCAGCATGTCGTGGGTGAGGGTCAGGCCGGCGTTCATGTCGGGGCAGGCTTATGCGCCGGGCGGGCTAGGTATCAGATGCGTTCATAGAGCAGATCCCTGACTTCGTGACCGAGCCGCACGCCGCGCTGCTCGAAATGCGTCTCGATGCGCGTCGGCGGACGCGACGCATAGCGACCGCGGCCGGCCAGATTGCGCCATTCCGGCGCCGCGTCCAGCACCGCCAGCATGTGCTCGGCATAGTCCGCCCAGTCGGTGGCCAGATGCAAGCGTCCGCCGGGCGCGACGCGACTCGCCAGCAGCGCGGCGAAGGCCGGCTGGATCAGGCGGCGCTTGTGCTGGCGCTTCTTCGGCCAGGGGTCGGGGAAGAAGATGCGCACCTCGGCGAGCGTGGCCGGCGCGAGCGCGCGTTCCAGCACCTCCACCGCGTCGTGATTATACAAACGCACATTGTGGACATTGTGCTTCGCCAGCGCGTTCAGCAGCCGGCCGACGCCGGGGCGGTGCACCTCGACGCCGAGGAAATCGCGCTCCGGTTCGTGCCGCGCCGACCACAGCAGTTGCTCGCCGTTGCCGAAGCCGATCTCCAGCACCAGCGGCGCGACCCGGCCGAACACCGCGTGCCAGTCCGGCGCGCCGGCGTCGAGCGCGAGCCCGTAGCGCGGCCAGTGCTCGTGGAACGCGCGCTGCTGCGCGGGCGTGAAGCGCCCCTGGCGCAGCACGAAACTGCGGATGCGGCGCGCGTGGACCTCGGGGCTTTCCATGCGAGGGTCCGACCTTCCCTAGAGCATCCCGTCGATCGGGCTGGAGGCCGAGCCGTAGCGCTTGCGCGGGATGCGGCCGGCGAGGAACGCCGCGCGGCCGGCCTCGACCGCGAGCTTCATCGCCTGCGCCATCCGCACCGGATCGCGCGCGCCGGCGATCGCGGTGTTCATCAGCACGCCGTCGCAGCCGAGCTCCATCGCGATGGCGGCGTCGGAGGCGGTGCCGACGCCGGCATCGACCAGCACCGGCACCTTCGCGTTTTCGACGATTTCCAGAATGTTCCAGCGATTCTGGATGCCGAGCCCGGAGCCGATCGGCGCGGCGAGCGGCATCACCGCCACGCAGCCGATTTCCTCGAGGCGCTTGGCCACGATCGGATCGTCGCTGGTGTAGACCATCACCTCGAATTTTTCGGCGACCAGCATCTCCGCCGCCTTCAGCGTCTGCGCGACGTCCGGGAACAGGGTCTTGGCGTCGCCCAGCACTTCGAGCTTGACCAGGGCGTGGCCGGCGAGCAGTTCGCGCGCCAGCCGACAGGTGCGCACGGCGTCCTCGGCGGTGTAGCAGCCGGCGGTGTTGGGCAGGATCGTGTAGCGGCTCGGCGGCAGCACGTCGAGCAGGTTCGGCGCGTTCCGGTCCTGACCGATGTTGCTGCGGCGAATCGCGACGGTGACGATTTCCGCGCCGGCGGCCTCGGTGGCGCGGCGGGTCTCGTCGAGGTCGCGGAATTTGCCGGTGCCGGTCAGCAGGCGCGAGCGGTAGGCGCGACCGGCGATGATCAGCGGGTCGTCGAAGGTGGCCGGTTGCGGCTGCGCGTTCATGCTTCAGCCTCCGCCGACGGCGTGCACGATCTCGACGCGATCGCCGTCGCGGACGAGGTGGGCGTCGTGCCGGCTGCGCGGCACGATCTCGCGATTGATCTCGACCGCCACCGCGCGTCCGGCATAGCCGCTTTCCGCCAGCAGCGCGGCGATGCTGAGCGGGGCCGGCAGTTCGCGCTCGACGCCGTTCAATACGATTCTGAGCATGCGCGTAGTGTAGCGCCGCCGTGCCGGCCGCGGAACGCGCTCCCGAAAAAAACGGCGCCCGGACGAGCCGGGCGCCGCGCATAGCATGACGATCGCGTCAGTGACCGCCGCCGTGCTTCTTGTCGTCGTCCTTGTTCTTGTCGTTGCCGTGCGGTGGCGGTGGCGGCGGCGTGCGACCCGCCGGAGCCATCTGCTGGGGCGGCGGCGTGTGCACCGCCGGTGCCGCCTGCTGCGGCGGCGTGTGCGGCGTCTGTACCGGTGCGTGATACTCCGGCTTCGGCTGCGACGTCGGCGCGGGATGGTACTCGTTGCGCGGCACGTTCGTCGGCGCGCGATATTCCTGCTGCGGCGGACTCGGCTTGTGGTACTGCGGTTGATTGGTGGTCGTGCCGTAGTTGTGGCTGCCGTAGCCGGACGATGGCGTATTGACGCGTTCCTCGCTGCGCACGGCGTTGGTCGACTTCGGCGGCGTGTAGCTGCTGCCGCGCGTGGACTCGATCGGCGTGTGCGACTTCGCCGCGCCCTCATTGCCGGCCGGATGGGCGAAGCGTGCCGAGTCCACGTGTTGGGTCTGGGTCTGGGTCGCGTTCACCGCAGGACGACCGCCGACGTGCGTCGCTTCACCACCGGAGGTGCGGGCGGGCAGGGCCTCGGTCTTGGGCTTGCCTTCGTTGCCGCCACCCGGATGGGCGAAGCGCGCAGAGTCGACGTGCTGCGTCTGGGTGGCATTCACCGACCCACGACCGCCGACGTGCGTCGCTTCACCGCCGGTGGTGCGCGCGGGCAGGGCTTCGGTCTTCGACTTGCCCTCGTTGCCGCCACCCGGATGGGCGAAGCGCGCCGACTCGACGTGCTGCGTCTGGGTGGCGTTCACTCCCGGACGCCCACCCACCGCACCGACCTTGCCGTTGGCAGGCGTGGCGTTGTTCTGCACCGCCGGCAGCGCGCCGCGGCCGTTCTTCGCCTCCGGCGTGGTCGCGGCCGCAGCCGCCGGACGTGCCGGCAGCGCCGGCGCATTGCCGTGCAGCGGCGTCCCGGTTTGCGTCACGACGCGGACCTTCGCCGCACCGGCCGCCGCGGCGTTGCCGGCCGCCGGCGTGGCCGCACGGAGCTGATGGATCGGCAGCGGCTGGCCCGGATTCTTGGCGAGCAGCGGTGCGCGCTGCGCAAACGGCGCGATCGGCGCCGGCGGCTTGGTCGCCGCCACGATCGGCCGGTTCAGCACGGCCGCCGGCGGCGCCGCCTTGGCGGCCACCGCGGGCGCGAGACTGGCGCGCGTCGGCGCGACCGCCGCCACCGGCATGATGCGCGCGTTCTGGAACGTGTTGGGCGCAACCGCCACGGCCGCCTGCTGCACCGGACGCGCGCTGACGAAGGCACTGGCCGGCACCGCGGTGACCGCGCCGGCGACGCCGCGGTTGACGAAATTGACCTGGCTATAGTTGATGTTGCCGCTCGAGAAATTGCCGTAGTAGTTGTTGATCACGGTGTTGTTGATCACCGTGTTGCTGACGTTGACGTTGCGGAAGTAGTTGTAGCTGACGTGATAGGCGGGGAAGTATGGATCGCCCCAGCCGAGCGGGAACCAGCCGATCGGACCACCGACCGAAACGCCCACGCTCACGCCGCCGCCGCCGATGAAGGCGACCAGCGCCGGCGCATAGACCGGGCGCACGTCGACCACCAGCGGCCCCGGACACCAGCCCCAGCGGTTGCCGACGAAGACCCAGCGGCCGTAATGGAACGGCGCGAAGCCCCAGGGCGCGTCATCCACCCAGGTCCAGCCGTAGGCGCCGATCCAGGACCAATGACCGTAGTGGTACGGCGCCCAGCCCACCGCGACCGTGGTCGGATACCAGACGTGGCCGTACTGCGGCACGTCGTCCCACGAGCCGTAGTCGTCGAGATCCTCGTAGCCGATCACTTCCTCGTGCACATAGTGGCGCGCGGGCGCCTCGTCCCAGCGGTGGTCGCGCTGCAGGCAGAACTCGTCGAACGCGTCGGGCGGCGGCAGATCGCTGGTCTGATAATCCTGCAACTGCGGATCGTGGAAGGTGATGCTCTGGCCTTCCTCGACGCGGAAGCGCGCGCCGCCTTCACCATAGACCTCGCCGGCGCCGTGCAGCACCGAGACGATGGTCGAGCGGCCGTCGGCGTCCACATCGACGCGGTACTCGCCGACGCGGTTGACGATGAACGCCAGCGTCGGCGTGTCGATCTCGTAGCTCTGGCCGTCGTACAGCCGGCGCACGCGCAGGTTGAGCGCGCCCTGCGTCAGCTCCATCTGCGCGGTGTTGTCGTCGAGATTGAGAAAGTCGAAGCTGGTTTGCTGATCCATGCGTATCGCCGCGGCGCCGATCTCGAGTTCGGTGCGGGAGTTGCGATCCGTCCACAGCTTGTCGCCGCTGACGATCGGGCGGTTGAGGCGCGCTTCGACCCAGTCGTTTTCTCCGGCCGGGACGAAGCTGACGTCGCCGTGGATGTAGGACAGCCGGGCGACGCGCGTTGGCGGGTCGGCGGCCGAGCGGTCCTCGGGTTGCGCGAACGCCGAGAACGCCAGCAGCACGCCGGCGAACAGCACAGCGAAACGGGATGGGGTGGACATGGCGAACGCTCCTTTTGCGTCACGCGAACGGTGAGGAATCGCACACGGCGCGGGGATGAGAAAGATGAAGCGCCGTCGCCGTACTTTACGCCGGTTATGTAAGCGCAGCGAAGCTGAATGGCGACTGGCCACTTCCGCCGCGCAAGGCTGCGGCAAAACCGCCGTTCAGGAGGCAGTCGGCGATGGCGCCGCGACGTTGCCGTCGTCCGGCCAAGCCCGTAGAGTATTCGCCCGGTGCGGGTGTAGCTCAATGGTAGAGCTGTGGCTTCCCAAGCCACTGACGTGGGTTCGATTCCCATCACCCGCTCCATTCCCTTTTTCTCGCAGACGGAGGGCGGAGCACCGCGAGACGACGGCGCCAATGCCGTAGCCGTGCCGTTGCGGCACGAGATGCGGCGGCCGTCCTGCGTATCTTCGCATCCGCCCGGACCGCTCCTTGCCCATTCATGTCCGTACCCCCCGTCATCGGTTGGCGCGAGTGGCTGGCCCTGCCGCAACTCGGCGTGACCGCCATCAAGGCCAAGATCGACACCGGTGCGCGTTCCTCGGCGCTGCACGTCGATGCGCTCGAGGAATTCCTGCGCGACGGTCGCTGGTGGCTGCGGTTTCGCGTCGATACCGGGCGCCGCGGCGCGGAGCCGGTCTGCTGCGTGGCGCCGGTGCGGGATCGCCGCGTCGTCACCGACTCCGGCGGGCATCGCAGCGAGCGCTGGTTCATCCGCAGCCGGATCGAGCTCGCCGGCATCGCCTTCGCCGCGGAAATCAATCTGACCGATCGCCGCAATATGCTGTTTCCGCTGCTGCTCGGCCGCACGGCGCTGCGCGGAAGGTTTCGCGTCGATCCGGCGCGGTCGTATCTGTGCGGGCGTCCGCGTCGGTCGGTGTCGGCGGCCGGAGGGCGCGCATGAAAATTGTCATTTTGTCGCGAAATACAAAATTATACTCGACCCAGCGGCTGGTCGAGGCGGCGCGCGCCCGCGGCCATCGGGTGCGCGTGCTCGACCCGCTGCGGTGTTACATGCGCATCGCGCCGAGCGACTTCTCCGTGCACTACAAGGGCCGCGCGCTGGCCGATTACGATGCGGTCATCCCGCGCATCGGCGCCTCGATCACGTTCTACGGCACGGCGGTGCTGCGCCAGTTCGAGATGATGGGCGTGTACACGCCGAACTCGTCCGACGCGATCCTGCGCGCGCGCGACAAGCTGCGCTGCCTGCAACTGCTCGCGCGCGAAGGCATCGGCCTGCCGGCGACGGTGTTCGGCGACAACCCGGACGACACCGCGGATCTTTTGGCCATGCTCGGCGATCCGCCGCACGTGATCAAGCTCAACGAGGGTGCGCAGGGCCAGGGCGTGCTGCTTGCCGAGAAACGTTCGGCGTCGCAGAGCGTGATCGAGGCGTTCCGCGGCCTGTACGCGAATTTTCTCGTCCAGGAATTCATCGCCGAAGCCCGCGGCGCCGACATCCGCTGCTTCGTGGTCGGCGGGCGCGTGGTCGCGGCGATGCGCCGACAGGCGCGGCCGGGCGAATTCCGCTCGAACCTGCACCGCGGCGGTTCGGCGACGCCGGCGGAGCTCTCCGCCGCCGAGATCGACACGGCGCTGCGCGCCGCGCGCACGATCGGCCTCAACATCGCCGGCGTGGACCTCTTGCGCTCGCGCCGCGGCCCGCTGGTGCTCGAGGTCAATTCCTCGCCGGGCCTGGAAGGCATCGAGACGACCACCGGGGTCGACATCGCCGGCGAGATCGTCGAGTACCTGGCGCGGCGCGTGCGCCGGCGCCGGGCGGCGCAGCAGGCGTGAACCGCTTGCATCCTGCGCGCCGGGAGCGCAATATACGAAGCAATTCGTTGTGAGGTCACGAGAGCCAGCATGAGCCCGCGCCGCCATCCCGATTCGCCCTGGCCCACCGAGGCCGAACTCGACATCCTGCGCGTCCTGTGGGACCGCGGCGCGTGCACCGTGCGCGAGGTCCACGAAGCGCTGTACGCGCACGAGGGCGCCGGCTACACCACGGCGTTGAAGATGCTGCAGATCATGCACGCCAAGGGGCTGGTGGAGCGCGACGATTCGCAGCGCGCGCACGTGTATCGCGCCGCGGTGACCCGGCAGCGCGCGCAGAAGCGCTATCTCGCCGACATGGTGCAGCGCCTGTTCAACGGCTCGGCCTCGCAGATGGTGCTGCATGCGCTCGGCAGCCATCCGCCGGCCTCGCGCGAGGAACTGAAGGAGATCCGCGCGCTGCTCAACAAGATCGAAGCGGGGAGCTGAGCATGCATCTGTCCACGGGGGTCGTCGCCGTCGTCGAGGCGCTGGGGTCCATGCTGCTGCATTTTCTCTGGCAGGGCGCGCTGGTCGGTCTGCTCTATGCGCTGCTGCGTCCGGCCTGCGCCAGCGTCACCGCGCGCTATCGTCTCGGTCTCCTTGCGTTGCTTGCGCTCGCGGCCTGTCCGCCGCTGACGCTCGCCTGGCTGTGGCCGGCCGCAGATGCGGCGTCGGCCGCCGCGGCGGCACCGAGCCTCGGCGAAACCGTCATGGCGGTGGCGGATCGCGCCGTCGCGCAGTGGCCGTTGCGCGAGGCGCTGCCGTGGCTGGTGGCGGCGTGGCTGTTCGGTGTGACCGTGCTCGCCGCGCGTTCGCTCTGGCAATGGCGGCGTCTGCGGCGCCTGGTGCGCACGGCGACTCCGGTCGGACCGGAGTGGGACGCGCGTCTGGATCGCCTGTGCCGCCGCTTCGCGTTGCGGCGGCCGGTGCGGCTGCTCGCCTCCGCGGCGGCGCTGACGCCGATGCTGATCGGCTGGCTCAAGCCGGTCGTGCTGCTGCCGGCCAGCCTGCTCAGCGGATTCACGCCGCAGCAGGTGGAACTCATCGTCGCCCACGAACTCGGCCACATCCGGCGCGCCGACTATCTCGCCAACCTGTTCCAGGTGGTGATCGAGACCGTGCTGTTCTACCACCCGGTGGTGCACTGGATCTCGCGCGAGGTGCGCAATGCGCGCGAAAGCTGCTGCGACGAGCTGGTGTTGTCGCTGGCACGCGGCGACCGGCTCGCGTATGCGCGCACGCTCGCCGATCTCGAGGAATTGCGCCACGCGGACGGCGTTGCCGCGCCGGCGCTCGGCGCCAGCGGCGGCGTGCTGCTGGCGCGCATCCGCCACATCGTCGGCGTGGCCGAGGAGCCGTTGCCGCGCACCCAGGGTTGGCCGCTGCTGCTGCTCGTCGCGGCGCTGGCGATGCTGGCCTGGCGCCAGCACGCCGCCGCGCCGAACACGGCGCCTGCCGCGCCCGCGCAAGCGCTGGCGCTCATCAGCGGCAATCCGCGCCTGGCCGCGCTGCCGTCGGCGCCGTCGCGCGCCGTGCCGGAAGCCCGGCGCGAAGCCGCGCCGCAGACGACGACCGATGTCGAACGCGAGCCGGTGCGGATCGCCACACCGCGCATCGTGGTTGCCAGGACGCCGCGGCTCGAACCGCTGCGCGAGGTTGCCACGCGCCTGCCGCCGCCGTCCGGCGATCTGCGCCTGGCCGAGCCCGTTGCCGAGACGGCGCCGGCCGAAGTCGCGCCGGTGGAGAAGCTCGCACCGCTGCATCGCGTGCCGCCGGTCTATCCGCCGCGCGCGATGGCGGCCGGTGTCGAAGGCACGGTCGAGCTCGAATTCGGCATCGCCGCCGATGGCTCGGTGCGCGACGTCCGCGTTCTGCACGCCCAGCCCGCGGGGGTGTTCGACGCCGCGGCCAGGGAAGCGCTGGCGCAATGGCGGTTCGCGCCTGGGGCGGCGACGGCCGTGCGGCACACCCAGAGCTTCGCCTTCGCCCTGCGCGCGCGCGGCGAGGAGGCGAACGCCAAGTGTGAGTCGGTCACCGGCTCGATGATCTGCCGGCGTCTGGGCGAGTGAGCGGCGCGGCGCGCGATCGGCTTAACAACGGCGCACGACGGCTTAACGTCCATTTAATCGCTGGCGTCCTAGGATCGCAGCCACTGTAAAGCTGCTCGACACTCCTAAGGTCAGGTCAGGTGACAGGCAGATTACGGTAATCGGGGCAGTAGCTTTGGGCCCAAGCGAGGTGTGTTCCCCCAATGACACCTCCTTGGGCCTTTTTATTTGCCCGGCCCGGCGCTAGGCTGTCCGGGAACTCGGCGGCTCGGCGGGCGATCTCGCATTTCCCGGGCGCCTTCAAAACTCCGCCGTCCGCCCCATTCAGCAGGGTGCGGCCGCAGGGCGGTCCCGACGCGAACATGCACAGCCTATGCGTATCCTGGTGATCGAAGACAATAGCGACATCGCCGCCAACATCGGCGATTATCTCGAAGAGAAGGGCCACGTCGTGGATTTCGCCGGCGATGGCGTCACCGGCCTGCATCTGGCCGTGGTGCACGATTTCGACGCGATCGTGCTCGACCTCACCCTACCCGGCATGGATGGCCTGGAACTGTGCCGCAAGCTGCGCCAGGAAGCGCGTCGGCAGACGCCGGTGCTGATGCTGACCGCGCGCGACGCGCTCGATCAGAAGCTGACCGGTTTCGACTCCGGCGCCGACGACTACATGGTCAAACCGTTCGCGCTGCAGGAGCTCGAAGCGCGCCTGACCGTGCTCGCGCGCCGCGGCAAGGGCCTGCGCAGCCGCATCCTGCAGGTGGCCGATCTCACCTACAATCTCGACACGCTGGTCGTCACCCGCGCCGGCAAGTCGATCCAGCTCAACCCGATCGGCCTGAAGCTGCTCCAGCACCTGATGGAGGCGAGCCCCTCGGTGGTCACGCGCCAGGATCTCGAGACGCGGGTGTGGGGCGAGGAACTGCCCGACAGCGACTCGCTGCGCGTCCACATCCACGGCCTGCGCGCGGCGATCGACAAGCCGTTCGACAAGCCGCTGATCCAGACCCGCCACGGCATCGGCTATCGTCTGGTCGATCCGGACGCGGCGCCGGCCTGACCCCGCCCGATGGCGCGGATCCAGTACCGGCGCCGGCTGCGCAGCCGCATCATCATTTCCTTCGCGCTGTTCGGCTTCGCGCTGACGGCGCTGTTCGCGCTGAGCGCGATCTATCTGCGCAGCTATCTCGAGGACAAGCTGATCGGCGAGGCGCTGCAGCAGAACCTGCAGGGCTACGCCGACGCCTACTACCGCGATCCGACCACGCCGGGCGTGCCGTTCGACAAGATCGTCGGCTACACCATCGGTCCGGAGAAGTTCTCGAACGTGCCGTTCGCCTGGCGCGATCTGCCGGACGGCGTGCACGATCTGACCGAGCCCGACGGTCGCGGCGGCCGCGTCATCTACAAGCTCGCGGTGCGCAAGGATCCGCAGCGCTGGTTCTTCCTCAAGTACGACACCACCGAGGAACGGCGCAGTCAGCGGCTGCTCGAGGGTGCGCTGATCCTGGCGGTGCTCGGCTTCGCGCTGCTCTCGCTGGTGATCGGCCGCTGGCTGTCGAGCCGGGTGATGAGCCCGGTGATCGATCTCGCCGCGCGGGTGCAGGCGATCGCCAAGAGCGGCCGGCCGGAACCGCTGGCGCCGCATTTCGCCAACGACGAGGTCGGCCAGCTCGCCGCGGCGCTCGACGAATACGCGCGCAAGCTCACCGCGCTGGTCGAGCGCGACCGCGAATTCAACGCCGACGTCAGCCACGAGCTGCGCACGCCGCTGGCGGTGATCGCCACCACCACCGAACTGCTGCTCAACGCCGAACACCTCTCCGACAAGGTGCGCGAGCGCCTCAAGCGCATCGAGCGCGCCTCGCGCCAGTCGACGGAATTGACCAACGCCCTGCTGCTGTTGTCGCGCAGCGAGCGCAGCGCGCCGCTGGACGGCGAGACCACCGATGTCGGCAAGGTCGTCGAGCAGGTCATCGACGTCTATCAGGCGCACCTCGGCCGCAAGCCGGTGGAGGTGAAACTCCACGTCGCGCAGAGCGTGGAAGTGGCGGCGCCGGCGTCGGTGGTCGCGGTCGCGCTCGGCAATCTGATCGGCAACGCCTTCAAGTACACCCAGCGTGGCGAAGTCGTCGTCACCGTCGGCGCCGAGCGCGGCAAGGTCACGGTCGAGGACACCGGTCCCGGCATCAAGGCCGAGGACGCCGAACGGCTGTTCGAGCGCGGCGTGCGCGGCGAAGGCGCCACCGGCAAGGGCGCCGGACTCGGCCTCGCCATCGTGCGCCGGCTGTGCGAACTCTACGACTGGCGCGTGACGCTCGCGCCGCGGCCGCAGGGCGGCGCGGTGGCGACGCTGGATTTCCGGCTGCGCGCCTGATCAGACGGGTTCGAGCCAGCCGTATTTGTCCGGCGTCGAGCCGTCGAACAAACCGAAAAACAGCTTCTGCAGCTTGCCGGTGAGCGGGCCCGGCTTGCCGCTGCCGACCGGCTTGCCGTCGACCGCGCGGATCGGCGTGATTTCCGCCGCCGTGCCGCACATGAACAGCTCGTCGCACAGGTACAGGTATTCGCGCGGAATGTCGCGCTCGACGACCTCGATGCCGGCGTCGCGGGCGAGGCGGAGGATGCTGTCGCGGGTGATGCCGTTGAGCAGCGCCGCGCTCACCGGGGTGGTGTGCAGGGCGCCGTCGAACACCAGGAACAGGTTCTCGCCGGCGCCTTCGCTGAGCAGGCCGCTGGCGGCGAGCGCGATGCCCTCGCCGAAGCCGAGCCGCCGCGCCTCGCGCGCGATCAACTGGCCGGAAAGATAGTTGCCGCCGGCCTTGGCGCCCGCCGGAATCGTGTTCGGCGCGAAGCGCTGCCAGCTCGACACGCAGGCGTCGATGCCCTCCTCGAGCACGCCGGCGCCGAGGTACGAGCCCATCTCCCAGGCCGCGACGGCGACGTCGATCGGGCCTTCGGCGTGCAGGCCGAAGCCGCCGAGGCCGCGGAACGCGATCGGCCGCAGATACGCCTTGCCGAGGCCGTTGGCGCGGATCACCTCGCGGCAGGCCTGCGCCAGCTCCGCCAAGGTGTAGGGCATCGGCATGTCGTATATTTTTGCAGAATTATACAGACGCTTCAGGTGATCGGTCAGGCGGAAGATCGCCTGGCCGCGCGGCGTGGCGTAGCTGCGGATGCCCTCGAACACCGACGAGCCGTAGTGCAGCGCGTGTGCCATCACGTGCACGGTGGCCTCGGCCCACGGCTTGATCCGGCCGTTGTGCCAGATGTAGTCGGGATAGGTTTGCGCCATGACGGTCTCCGGTGGGGCAGGCGCGCAGGGTAGCGGGCCGCTGTCCGCTTGGGAAGACTGTGGCATGCTCCGCGCTCGCGGGGAGGCCGGGATGAACGCACACGATCTGGCGCTGGGTCTGCTGTTGCTGCTGGTGGCGCTGCTCTATTCCAGCGTCGGCCACGCCGGTGCCTCGGGCTATCTCGCGGCGATGGCGCTGTTCGATCTCGCCCCGGCGCAGATGAAGCCCACCGCGCTGGTGTTGAACGCCGCGGTGGCCGCGATCGGCACGTTCAATTTCTGGCGCGCCGGCTGGTTCCGCTGGCGCCTGTTCTGGCCGTTCGCGCTGACCTCGATCCCCGCCGCGTTCGTCGGCGGCGCGATCACCCTGCCGGATTTCTACTATCGCCCGCTGGTCGGCGCGGTGCTGGTCTATTCCGCGGTGCGTCTGCTGCTGCCGGTGCCGGCGACGGAATCCGAACCCGCGCCGCCGGCGCTGCCGCTCGCCCTCGTCGCCGGCGTGTTGCTCGGCCTGCTGTCCGGATTGACCGGCGTGGGCGGCGGCATTTTCCTCAGTCCGCTCGTCGTGCTCGCCGGCTGGGGGCGCGTGCGCGAGGCCTCGGGCGTGGCCGCGCCGTTCATCCTGGTCAACTCGCTCGCCGGTCTCGCCGGTCGCGGCCTGGCGACCGGTGCGCTGCCGGCGGCGACGCCGTTGTGGCTGGGCACGGTGCTGGCCGGCGGCGCGCTCGGCTCCTGGCTCGGCAGCCGACGTCTGCCGGTGCGCTCGATCCGCCGCCTGCTGGCGGTGGTGTTGTTCCTGGCCGGCGGCAAGATGCTGCTCGCGGCCGGGTAGCCGCTAGCCGGCGAGGCGTTCGCACACGGCGAGCGTGGCGCGCGCCCGGTTCAGAGTATAAAAGTGGATTCCGGGCGCGCCGCCGGCGATCAGCTTGCGGCACAACTCGGCGACCACGTCCGCGCCGAAGCTGCGGATCGATTCGAGATCGTCGCGGTACGCCTCCAGGCGCTTGGCGATCCAGCGCGGAATCTCGGCGCCGCACAGGTCGGAAAACCGGCGCAACTGCGCGTATTGCGAAATCGGCATGACGCCCGGCACGATCGGGACCGTCACGCCGCGCGCGCGCGCCTCGTCGACGAAGCGGAAATAGGCGTCGGCGTTGTAGAAATACTGCGTGATCGCGCCGTTCGCGCCGGCGCGTACCTTGGCGACGAAGTGGTCCAGGTCGGCGTGTGCGTCGCTTGCCTGCGGGTGCATCTCCGGATAGCAGGCGACCTCGATGTGGAAGAAGCCGTCGCACTCGGTGCGGATGAACTCGACCAGTTCGCTGGCATAGCGGAAATCGCCATAGCTCGCCATGCCGGAAGGCAGATCGCCGCGCAGCGCGACGATGCGCCGGCAACCCATCGCCTGGTACAGCTCGAGCAGGCGGCGGATCTCGGCGCGGGTGCCGCCCATGCACGACAGATGCGGTGCTGCGTCCAGCGCATGCTCCTCGCGCAGCCGGCGCACCGTTTCCGGCGTGTACGACAGTGTCGATCCGCCGGCGCCGAATGTGACGCTGACGTATTCCGGCGCCCACGCCTTCAGCTTCGCCGCGGTGCGGTCGAGCTGGGCCCGCTGCTCGTCGGTCTTGGGGGGGAAGAACTCAAACGAAACGGGAGTGGGGAGTGGGGAGTGGGGAGTGGAATTCACGCGCGCTTGTTCCCGTTTTGCTTTGAGCGGATGAGACCGTTGAGCTTGACGAGAACGGACACCATCGCGGACTTGAGGTCCTCGTCATAGCTTAGATAACCCAAGTCCCGGCAGAGCCAGAGTTGCGTATCCAGTTCCATTAGCGAACCCCGGGCGATCTGCAGGAAGCGCACATACTCCGTCTTGCTGCCTCGCGCAGCTCCTTCGGCGATATTGGAAGGGATACTGATCACCGCGCGCCGGATCTGGCTTTGCAGCCCGTACCGCTCCTTTTCCGGCAATCCGTCAGTGGCAACGTAGACCTGTCGGACGAGCCGCATGGCTTCCTGCCAGACCGTCAGCCGATAGTGTCCCGGCTTCAGCGCCACGTGGCTCCCCCACTTCCGATTTCCGACTCCCCACTTCCGCTCAGTAGCGGTAATGCTCGGCCTTGTACGGTCCCTCCACCGGCACGCCGAGATAGGCGGCCTGTTCCGCGGTGAGCCGGGTGAGCTTCACGCCGATCTTCTCCAGATGCAGGCGCGCGACTTCCTCGTCGAGCCGCTTCGGCAGACGGTAGACCTTCTTCTCGTAGACGTCGCGGTTGTTCCACAGGTCGATCTGCGCCAGCGTCTGGTTCGAGAACGAGTTCGACATGACGAAGCTCGGGTGGCCGGTGGCGCAGCCGAGATTGACCAGGCGTCCTTCGGCGAGCAGGAAGATCGCGCGGCCGTCGGGGAAAGTATACTTATCCACCTGCGGTTTGATGTTGGTCTGGACCACGCCCGGCATCGCCTTCAGCGCATCGACCTGGATCTCGTTGTCGAAGTGGCCGATGTTGCAGACGATGGCCTGATCCTTCATGCGCCGCATGTGCTCGAGCGTGATCACGTCGCGATTGCCGGTCGCGGTGACGTAGATGTCGGCGCGGCCGAGCGTTTCCTCGATCGTGGTCACCTCGAAGCCCTCCATCGCCGCCTGCAGCGCGTTGATCGGGTCGATCTCGGTGACGACCACGCGGCAGCCGTAGGCGCGCAAGCTGTGCGCCGAGCCCTTGCCGACGTCGCCGTAGCCGCACACGCAGGCGACCTTGCCGGCGAGCATCACGTCCATCGCGCGCTTCAGGCCGTCGGCCAGCGATTCGCGGCAGCCGTACAGGTTGTCGAACTTCGACTTGGTCACCGAGTCGTTGACGTTGATCGCCGGTACCAGCAGCTTGCCGGCCTCGGCGAGCTGGTACAGACGATGCACGCCGGTGGTGGTCTCCTCGGACACGCCGCGCCAGCCCTTGACCACGCCGGTCCAGAAGCCCGGACGCTCCTTGGCCACGCGCTTGAGCAGGTTCTTGATGACCTCTTCCTCGTGCGAACTCGACGGCGTGTCCACCCAACGATCGCCCTGCTCGAGTTCGTAGCCCCGGTGGATCAGCAGGGTCACGTCGCCGCCGTCGTCGACGACGAGTTCGGGGCCCTGGTTGCCGGGATGGGTGACCGCCGCGAGCGTGCAGTCCCAGTACTCCTCGAGGGTCTCGCCTTTCCACGCAAACACCGGCACGCCGGCCTGCGCGATCGCGGCGGCGGCGTGGTCCTGGGTCGAGAAGATGTTGCACGAGGCCCAGCGCACCGAGGCGCCGAGGTCTTTCAGCGTCTCGATCAGCACCGCGGTCTGGATCGTCATGTGCAGCGAGCCGGTGATGCGCACGCCCTTGAGCGGCTTCGCCGCGGCGTACTTGCGGCGGATCGCCATCAGGCCGGGCATCTCGTGCTCGGCGATCTCGATTTCCTTGCGCCCCCAGTCGGCGAGCGACAGGTCGGCGACCTTGAAATCCCGGGTGTTGGCTTGTTTCACGACAGCGTTCATAGGCTGGTTCTCCAGTTTGCACTGGGCGCCGTTTCGGTGATGGGACCCGAAATCCCGCCGAGCCTGATTCCGCCAACGCGGACTTGCAGCGCCCCTCGGCGGGCGAGGGAGGCGCATTATATCGCTTGTTCGCGATGAAAGGATATATACCGGATCAGGCCCGCTCGAACCGCTCGATCTCGTCGAGCATCCTGCGCGCGTCGGCGAGGCTGCGGAAGGATCGATCCTCGAACTCGCGCACCGCGTCGGGACGTGCCCGGCGCCAGCGCCGATAGATCCCGACGCTGGCGCAGATGCCGATCGCGCCCAACGCAACGTTCGCCCAGACGAAGCCCGGCGCCGTGATGAACAGATCGGCGCCCAGCATGGTCTTGACCTCCAGCACGAAGATCGCGATCCACAGCAACCACCAGGGCAGGCCGGCGCAGCGGCTGCCGATGATCTGCAGGCGGTGCAGGGCACCGACGCGCTTCTGGATCTCCAGCACGGGCGCCGCGTAGTCGATGCTGCTCACCTTGCCGATGGTCACGCCACCGAGAATCACGATCAGCAGTCCGTAGGCCAGCGTGAAGATGCCGCAGGCCAGCAGGTGCGGCGTGTCGCGATAACGAATCGCGGCCATGATGCCGAAATAGATCAGCGCGTCGCCGAACAGGATTTGCACGATCTTGCCCCAGTACAGCCGGCGCAGGTTGGCGCGTACCTGGTCGAGCCTGCGTTCGAGCAGGAGATGGCGGTGGAGCGCCGTCTGCTGCTGCAAGTGCCGGTCGAGCGCCTGCCAGGCGGATTTCAATTCGTCGAGTTCCATCGTGGTCTCCATTGACTCATGCCTCGCTCATGTCGTTGCGCAGGCGCTCTTTCAGACGCCCGATCTTGGTTGCCACATTGGTTTCGCTGATGCCCAGAATCTCGGCGATCTCGCGCTGGCTGCGCTCGTCCAGATACAGGATGAGCAGCGCACGGTTGAGCGGATCGAGCCGATCGATGCAGCGGTACAGTTCGCGTACACGCGCGTCGGCGTCGGGTGCCTGCGTGTCGTCGGCGCGGTCGTGCAGCGCTTCGTCCAGCGCCACCGCGTGCCGGTCGCGCAGCGTGCCGCTGCGCCGGAACGAGATCGCCACGTTCAGCGCGATCCGGTACATCCAGGTGGAAAAACTGCGCCGCTCGTCGTAGTTCGGGTAGGCGCGCCACAGTTGCGCCGCGATCTCCTGGGCGAGGTCGGCGCGGTCGTGCGGATCGCGGCAGTAGCTGGCCGCCACCTTGAGCACGATGCCGCGGTGGCGGTCGAGCAAGGCGGCGAATTGCCGACTCGGGTCGGCGGCGTCCACGCTCATCGTGTATTGGTCCACGGGGAAAGTGCCATTGTGCCGCAGCGCCGGCGTCTCCCACGTGATTCGCGCCAGCGGGCGGAAAATCACACGGGACTGAATCCTTTCTGAACACGCGCCGTTGCGCGCTTGAAAACGCCGCCGTCGTCCCTACCCAAAACACGCAACCGCAGACCCGGACGCGAGGCGCAGGTTCGCGGTCGCAGGTCTGTCGCCCGTCGCCGCGGCGACCGGGCCGACACCTCGCCGCTCGGGGTGCGTACTCCCTTCCGTTCCGATGCGTCCGGGAAGGCGGTGTGCAGCGAAGGAGGTGATTGCATGATGACCATCGGTAAGTTGATCCCGTGGAACCGCAACCGTTCGACGGCGTTGGCGCCGCGACTGGCGCGCGATCCGATCCTGAGCTTGCAGCGGCAGGTCAATCGCCTGTTCGACGAACTGTGGAGCGACTTCGACATGCCCGCGCTCGCGACCGGTGTCGGCTTCGGCACGGAGTGGCCGGCCGTCGATCTCAACGAGACCGACAAGGAACTCGTCCTCACCATCGAGGTGCCGGGCATGGAGGAGAAGGATGTCGAGGTGCAGTACGTCGACGGCGCGCTGGTTCTGCGCGGCGAGCGCCGCGGCGAGCGCGGCGATGGCCAGCGCTTCAGTGAGCGCTATTACGGACGGTTCGAGCGGCGCATCCCGCTGGACGTCGAGATCGACGCCGACAAGGCCAAGGCCACGCTCAAGAACGGCGTGCTGACGGTGACCCTGCCGAAGACGCCGCAGGCGCAGGCCGAGGTGCATCGCATCCCGGTCGCCAAGGCGGCCTGAGCGCGGCACCGCTCGCTCTCTCTCCCGCCGGGCCTCGCGCCCGGCTGCTTTTTTGCGCGGCGGTTGCGCTAGGGTTCGAAGAAATATCGCGTCAGGTGAAAGAACACCGGCGCGGCGAAGCTCACCGAATCGAGCCGGTCGAGCATGCCGCCGTGGCCCTCGATCATCGAACCCCAGTCCTTGGCGCCGAGGCCGCGCTTGACCGCCGAAAGCGCCAGCCCGCCCAGAAAACCCGCGAGCACGATCACCGCGGACATCGCCCCGGCCTGCCACGGCGAGAACGGCGTGATCCACCACAAGGCGGCGCCGATCGCGGTGGCGCACGCGCCGCCGCCGACGAAGCCTGCCACGGTCTTGGACGGGCTCACGTTGGGTGCGATCCGGCGCCGGCCGAACAGCTTGCCGAACACGTACTGCAACACGTCGCTCAACTGCACGACCAGCAGCAGATAGATCATCAGCAGCAGATTCTGCTCGCGGAATCCGGGCACGCGCAGCAGCAGCAGTGCCGGCGCGTAACTGATGCAGTACACCGTCACCATCATGCCCCACTGCACCTTGGTGACGCGCTCGAGGAACTGCTCGGTGTCGCCGGCGAGCGCGGTGAGCACCGGTAGCAGCAGGAAGCCGTACACCGGCAGGAACACCGCGAACAGGTTGTACCAGTCGTCGGCGATCAGCCAGTACTGCGCCGGCAGCAGCAGGTAGAAGCACACCACCAGCGGCAGGTGATCGCCGCGCCGGGTCGGCGTCAGGGTGATGAATTCGCGCAGCGCGAACACCGAGGCGACCGCGAACAGCACGATGGTCGCGGTGCGGCCGAGCAGGAAGCACGCCGCGATCACCGCCACCATCACCCACCAGGCGCGGATGCGCGCGTTGAGATTGTCGATCGTGGCGCTGCCGCCGCGCCGCGCCGCGCGCCGCCCCAGCATCCAGCCGATCAGCGAGGCGACGACGAGCAACGCGGCGATGCCGCCCATCAGCCAACGGAACTTTTCCTGCACGTTCATGCGAGCGCCACTACCGCCTGCCGCGCGCGTTCGAGGAAGGCGTCCTTCGCTTCGTCCGCGCATCGCGCGAGCGGCGTGCCGAAGCGCACCGAGCAGGTGAGCGGCACCGGCAGGAACGTGCCTTTCGGCATGCTGCGATGGAGATTGTCGAGATACACCGGAATCAGCTCCGCCTCGGGGAAGCGCATGGCGAGATGGAACAATCCGCTCTTGAACGGACCCGGCAACGCCTGCGCGCGGCGCGTGCCTTCGGGGAACAGGATCAGCGATTCGCCGCGCGCGAGCGCCGCGGCGAGCGGCGCCAGCGGGTCGCCGTCACGGCGGCCGGCGTCGCGCTCGATGAACAGCGCGTTGAAGCCGCGACGGGCGAGCAGCGCGCGCACGCCGTGGCCCCAGTAGTCCTTGGCCGCGACCGGACGGGTGCGCGCGCGCAGCGCCGCCGGCAGCGCGCACCACAGCGCCAGCGTGTCCATGTGGCTGGTGTGGTTGGCGTAGTAGATGCGCAGCGTCGGCGCCGGCCGGCAGCCGATCCAGCGCGGCTGCGCGCCGACCAGCACGCGCACCAGCAGGGCGAGCGGATACGACAGCCACATGCTTTAGGCCCGCGCGCGCAGGCGCGCCGCGAGCGCGCGGGTGCGCGTGGCGCAGGTGAGCAGCGAGCCGGCGGCGATGACGACGGCGCCGGCGAGCAGGGCGTAGCGCTCGGCGTGCCAGAACGTCTCCGCGGCGCCGAGCAGGCAGGCCGCGGTGAGCACCGCCATGCGCTGCGACTTGCCGAGCGGGCCGCGGAAATCCTGGGCGAAGCCGAGCGCGCCGCCGAACACGCGCACGTAGGCGGTGGCGAGCGCGAGCAGCGCCGCGAGCCAGCCGAGCCAGGCCGTGCCGCAGGCGAAGCCGAGCGCGACCAGCAGCAGCGCATCGGTCAGGCGATCCGGAAATTCGTTGTACAGGACGCCGAGTGCCGAGCCCTTGCCGCCCTCGACCGCGACCATGCCGTCGAGCAGATTGCACAGGAGGCGCAATTGTATACAAAGCGCGCACGCGACCAGGCCCGCCGCGGTCGGCCAGCCGGCGAGCAGGGCGGCGCCGGCGCCGGCGAAGACGATGCTGGCGAGCGAGATCTGATCCGGCGTCACGCGCGTGCGCGCCAGGCCCGCGGCGAGCGCGCGCGCCCAGGCGTGGTCGCGGCTGGCGATCGGACGCCGGTTGCTCGGCGGCGCGGTCATCGTCTGCTTTCCCCTTTGCCGGCGGCGCCGGCGCGCGTGGTCGCCGCCGCAGCCTAGAACCTATCTCAAAATCGTCGCGAGCGAGGACGGATTGCGCGCCGCCGGAGCGCAGGAACCGGAGTTTACTAGTAGTAAATGAGGATTCCGAGCACCGCCGGCGCGTGAGCCGTCGAGCGCAGCAGATTTTGAGATAGGTTCTAGCCGATTTCCTTCGCCGCCGACAAATTGCCCGGCCACCCGATTCGCCGGTAGGCTTGCGGCGTGAATCCGTCGTCCCGCAATCCGAATGCTCCCTTGCGAGCGGGCGCGCGCCGGCTCGTCGGCGCGATCTTCGCCGTCTGGACGACGCTGGCCGGCGCGACCGGGTACGAGCTCGTCCGCGGACCGGGACCGACGCCGGACACCGATCTGCGCTGGGTGTCCTTCCGCCGCTTCGCCAGCGCCGAGGGGCTGCCGCAGAACACCGTGTACGCGCTCGCGCAGGATCGCGCGGGCTTCGTCTACGCCGGCACCGAAGAGGGCCTGGCGCGCTACGACGGCCAGCGCTGGCGGCGCATCGCGTTCGCCGACGACGTCGCCGCGCAGCGTCCCTACGTCACCCAACTCGCCGCGGCGCCGGACGGGGCGCTGTGGATCGGCACCGATCGGGACGGCTTGTTCGTGTATCGCGACGAGGCACTGCACGCCGTGGCGCTGGCGGGGCCGGCCGCCGCGCCCGACATCGAGGCGATCCGCGCCGACGGCGAGCATGGCGTGTGGGTCGGCACCTCGCGCGGCTTGTTCCTGTGCGATGCGCGGCGCTGTGCGGAGATCGAGGCGGCGCGCGGGTTGCAGGTCGCCGTGCTCGAGCCGGTAGAGACGGCGGCGGGCACGAGCCTGTACGTCGGCACCAATCTCGACGGCTTGTATCGGATCGACGATGCGTATGCGCACGCGCATCGCGCGGACTGGCACCTCGGGCGTGCCGACGGCCTGCCGAACGATGCCGTGCGCGCGCTCGCGTCCTTCGGCGGCGACGGCGGAGGCGATCTCTGGATCGGCACCGGCCGTGGGCTCGCGCGCCGGACGCGCGATCGTCTGGTCGTGTACGGCGAGGCCGAGGGGCTGCCGGCGGGCGGCGTGTCGGCGCTGCTGCCGACGCGCGCCGCCGACGGCACGCCGGTGCTGATCGCCTCGCTGTACTTCGGCGGTCTCGCGGAATTCCGCGAGGACGGCCGCTGGCGCCTGACCAACAGCGCCAACGGTCTGCCGGACAATTCGGTCTACGCCCTGCTCGAAACCGATCGCGACCGTCATCCGCCGGTGCTGTGGGCCGCCACCGGCCACAGCGGCGTGGCGCGTCGCGAGTTCGGTTCCTGGTCGGCGTTCGACGAACGCAACGGCTTGCCGCATCGGGTCGTGCTCGGCATCGGCGAGGCACGTTTCCTCGACGGCCACGACTCGATCTGGATCGGCTCGCTCGCCGGCAGCGTGCGCTGGAACGGCGAGAGCTGGCAGATCTGGCTGCCGGAGCGCTACGCGCGACGGGTGGTGTTCCGCGTCGTGCGCGATGGCGATCACCTGTGGGTCGCCACCCGCGGCGGGCTGCTGCGCGTCGGCGCGAACGAGGTGCGCGAGTACACCGTGGACAATTCCGCGCTGCCGGGCGAGACCGTCATCGCGCTGCATCTGCAGACCGCGGGCGATGCGGCCGGCACGCTCTGGGTCGGCACGCACCACGGCATCGCGCGGGTGCGCGGCGATCGACTCGAACGCGAGGCGGTGCCGGGCACGGATGCGGATTTGTTCGTGCGTGTGATCCTCGATACGCGCGAAGGCGACGACGCCGGCGTGCTGTGGGCCGGCACCGACAACGGTCTGTGGTACCGCCGTGCCGGCCGCTGGCATCGCAGCGACGACGCCTGCATCGGCGATGCCTCGATCATGGACCTGCGCGAAAGCGGCGCGCCCGGCCGCAGGCACGCGTTGTGGGTCGCCGCGCGCGACGGTCTGCGGCGCATCGATCTCGACGCCGGCTTCGCCTGCACGCGCCTGGATGCGCGCGTGCTGCCGCCGGCAATGGTGTACCAGATCCAGTTCGACCGCCGCGGCCGGCTCTATGCGTTCGGCGTCGATGGCGTGACCCGGCTGACGCCGGATGCGCGCGCCACCGGCGGCTACGCGGTGGAGCGCTTCGGCATCGCCGACGGTCTGCCGGGGCTGGAATTCAACCGCGCTTCGCTGGTCGACAGCCACGGTCGGGTGTGGGGCGGCGGCACCGAAGGCGTGGCGCTGTACGATCCGGAACAGGAAATGCCGCCGGCGCCGCCGCGGCCGCTGCGCCTGCTCGGCGCGCGCGAAGAGACCAGCGGACGCGCGCTGCACGATGGCGACGATCTGCCGTGGCAGGAGAGCAGCGTTTCGTTCGACGTCAGTCTGCTCTCGTATCAGCGCGACCAGCGCACGCGCTACCGTGCCGAGCTCGTCGGGCTCGACGCGCCGGCAGAGGACTGGAGCGAAAGCGGCCATCGCAGCTACAGCCGCCTGCCGCCGGGCGACTACGAATTCCGTGCGGTGGCGCGCGACGGCGACGGCGTGGTCGCGGCGCCGATCACGTTCCGCTTTCATGTGCACGCGCCGTGGTGGCGGCGCGGCTGGGCGCTGGCGCTGTATGCGGCGGCGCTGGTCGCCTTCGGTCTCGGCGTCGGCCGGCTGCGCGCGCGTGCGCTGGCGGCGCGTGCGCGGGACCTCGCGCGGCAGGTCGAGCAACGCACGCGCGATCTCGCCGAAGCGAACCGCCGGCTCGAACGCGCCTCGCTCACCGATCCGCTCACCGGCTTGTGGAACCGGCGCTACTTCGCGCTCGAGATGCCGCCGGAATGCGAGCGCGCGCGCCGCCGTCACGCGCTCGGCGAACCGGCGTCCGACCTCGTGCTGCTGCTCGTCGACATCGACCATTTCAAGCGCGTCAACGACCGCTGTGGCCACGCCGTCGGCGATGCGGTGCTGACCGAGTTCGCGCGGCGTCTGCAACGGCTGATGCGCGGTGGTGATTTCGCCGTGCGCTGGGGCGGTGAGGAATTCCTGCTGGTGCTGCGCGACGCCGAGCGCGCGGCCGCCGCCGCGTTCGCCGCACGCGTGCGCGGCGCGATCGGCACCGAACCGTTCTCGATCGATGCCCGAACCATTGCCCTCACCTGCTCGGTGGGCTGGGCGGCGTTTCCGCCACGCGGCGACGCGGCCGCGACCGGCAGCATCGAACGGACGATCGCGCTCGCCGATCAGGCGCTGTACCGGGCGAAGCAGGCCGGCCGCGACCGCTGCTGCGGCGCGCTCGACGACGCCGCGCCGCCGGACGGCGTGCGCTGGGTCGAGAGCTGAGGCGCGGCTCGGCCGCGCTCAGATCCGTTTCGCGTCGCGGCCATCTCCTGGGTTATACGCAATGTGTTATTGATTGCGTATAACGCACGCCTTACCATCGCCGTGGCGCCGCCAGCGAGATCGGCCATGCTGCGATTTGCCCCGTTGTCCGCCTCTGCCCAGACCGCCTACGCGCAACTGTTGGATGCCGCGCATGGGGCAGAGCTGGCGCGCACGGTGGCCGATCTGCCCGGAACGTTTGCCCGCAAACAGGTCAAGGGCCGTACCTACTGGTACTACCAGTTTCTGGACGTGTCCGGCCGCAAGCGTCAGATCTATGTCGGCCCGGACGGCGCGCGGGTGCAGGCGTTGGTGGCGGCGCGGGCGCGCGGAGGAGCGAAACCTGCGTTGCAGGCGCTGGCGCGGTCGGCGGTGGCATTGGGCAATGCGCCGATACCGGCGCGGCACTTCAAGGTGATCCAACGTCTGGCGGACTACGGCTTCTTCCGCGCCGGCGGCCTGCTGATCGGTACGCACGCGTTCCTTGCGTTCGGCAACATGCTTGGCGTGCGGTGGCGGGATGCGCAGCGCACGCAAGATGTGGATTTTGCACACGCGGGCAAGGCGCTTGCGATTGCGTTGCCGGCAGACATCGAGATCGACGTGCCTGCGGCGCTGGAGTCGCTGCAGATGGGCTTGCTGCCGATCGAGCACGGCGACTGGGGAACCGGAGGCACCTATCTCGATCCGCGCGATCCGGAATTCCAGATCGACTTTCTGACGCCGCTGCACCGCGGCGGCACCCGACCGTTTCGGCATCCGCAGCTCGGCATCACCCTGCAACCGCTCAAGTTCCTGGAGTACCTGCTGCAGGACGTGAATCAGGCGGTGGTCTTCACCGGCGGTGGCGCCGCGATGGTGAATGTCCCGGACCCCGCGCGCTATGCGCTGCACAAGCTGGTCGTCGCTGGCGAGCGCCCGGCCTCGCGCATCGTCAAGTCGAACAAGGACGTGCAGCAAGCCGCCGCGTTGCTGGCCGTGCTGCAGGAACAGGCGCCGACGCAGGTCGAATCCGCGTGGTCGGGTCTGCGCGGCCGCGGCCGAGGCTGGAGCGCTCGACTGAAACGAGGGCGCGCCGCACTCGCTCGCGCGGCGCCGGAACTCGAGCCGGAGCGGTGGTTGCGACTTCCCGGCGAACGGTGAGCACCAACGGACCGGCCCGCGCGAGGCGATCCGCTTTCTCCACAACGGAACTGCGATGGCTTACTTCAGACCGGCGTCGCTGCGCAGCGCCTCGGCGCGGTCGGTCTGTTCCCAACTGAACGCGGTGAAGGTTTCGCCGTTGGCGAGCTTGACCTTGTGCGGCGTGCGGCCGAAGTGGCCGTAGCTCGCGGTCTGCTGGTACATCGGGTGGATCAGGTCCAGCATCCGGATGATGCCGTAGGGCCGCAGATCGAAGTGGCGGCGGATCAGTTTCTCGATCTTGTGGTCCGCGATCTTGCCGGTGCCGAAGGTGGTCACCGAGATCGAGGTCGGCTCGGCCACGCCGATCGCGTAGGACACCTGGATCTCGCAGCGGTCGGCCAGACCGGCCGCGACCACGTTCTTCGCCACGTAGCGCGCGGCATAGGCGGCCGAACGATCGACCTTGGACGGATCCTTGCCGGAGAACGCGCCGCCGCCGTGGCGTGCCCAGCCGCCGTAGGTGTCGACGATGATCTTGCGTCCGGTCAGGCCGCAGTCGCCGACCGGGCCGCCGATCACGAACTTGCCGGTCGGGTTGATGTGGTACTTGGTGCCCTTGTGCAGCCACTTGGCGGGCAGCACCGGCTGGATGATCTCCTCCATCACGCCGGCGACCAGGTCCTTGTGCTTGACCGAGGGATCGTGCTGGGTGGACAAGACCACGGCGTCGATCGCGACCGCCTTGCCGTCCTCGTAGCGCAGCGTCACCTGGCTCTTGGCGTCGGGCCGCAGCCACGCGAGCCGGCCCTTCTTGCGCACCTTGGCCTGCCGTTCGACCAAGCGATGGGCGTAGTAGATCGCCGCCGGCATGTAGTCCCTGGTCTCGTTGGTGGCGTAGCCGAACATCAGGCCCTGGTCGCCGGCGCCCTGTTCCTCGGGGTTCTTGCGGTCCACACCCTGGTTGATGTCCGGCGACTGCTTGCCGATCAGGTTGAGCACGCCGCAGGTGTCGCCGTCGAAGCCGACGGTGGAGCTGTTGTAGCCGATGTCGAGGATCACCTTGCGCGTGAGCGCCTCGAGATCGACCCAGGCGCTGGTCGTGACTTCGCCGGCGACGATCGCCACGCCGGTCTTGACCATCGTCTCGCACGCCACGCGCGCGCGCTTGTCCTGCGCCAGGATCGCGTCCAGCACGGCATCGGAGATCTGGTCGGCGACCTTGTCCGGATGGCCTTCGGACACGGATTCGGAGGTGAAGAGATAGCTGCTCATCGCGGGAACCTGGCGCTCACAATCGAGAAAAGGCGGCGGATGATACACCGGATGCCGCGGCTTTGCAGCCGGCGCGCGGCGCGCGCCGGTTTGGACGGCTAGACGGCTAGGCGGCGCGCGCCAGTCCGGCCGCCAGCGCGGCGAAGTGCGCGCGCGTCAGGCGCAGTTGCTCGGCGGCCGATTCCGCGCGATTGACCAGGGCGCGGAACGCCGTGGGTTCCGGCCGGTCGCCGTGCGATGCGCCGGCCGCCGCGCGCGCCTCGCCGCCGTCCGCGTCGCCGGTTTCGACGCCGCGCAGGTACCAGCCGAGGTGCTTGCGCGCGATGCGCACGCCCTGCACCTCGCCGTGGAACGCATACAGCGCCTCGAGGTGGCCGCAGAGAATCTCGCACACCTCGGCCGGAGCGGGCTCGGGCAGGGATTCGCCGGTCGCGAGGTAGTGCGCGATCTCGCGGAAGATCCACGGCCGTCCCTGCGCCGCGCGGCCGATCAGCAGGCCGTCGGCGCGCGTGTAGTCGAGCACGAATTTCGCCTTGCGCGGCGAGTCGATGTCGCCGTTGGCGAACACCGGGATGCGCACCGCCGCCTTGATCGCGGCGATGGTGTCGTATTCGGCCGCGCCTTCGTACAGGTCGGCGCGGGTGCGGCCGTGCACGGCGAGCGCGGCGATGCCGCTGTCCTCGGCGAGGCGCGCGATGCGCACGCCGTTGCGGTGGGCGCGGTCCCAGCCGGTGCGGATCTTGAGCGTCACCGGCACGTCCACCGCGGCGACCACCGCGGCGAGGATGCGCGCCACCAGCGGCTCGTCGCGGAGCAGCGCGCTGCCGGCGTATACATTGCACACTTTTTTCGCCGGGCAGCCCATGTTGATGTCGATGATCTGCGCACCCTGCGCCGCGTTGTGGCGCGCCGCCTCGGCGAGCATCGCCGGATCGTGGCCGGCGATCTGCACGCTGACCGGCGCCGGCTCGCCGGCGTGATCCATGCGCTGGCGCGACTTGCGCGTGTGCCACAGGCGCGGATCGGCGGTGGTCATCTCCGACACCGCCAGGCCGGCGCCGAGCCGCTTGCACAACTGGCGGAACGGCTTGTCGGTGACCCCGGCCATCGGCGCGAGCGCCACCGGCGGGTCGATCCGGTAGGGGCCGATCTGCACGGCGGGAAGGGGAGGACCCACGCGCGCGTCGTCAGGTCGCGCCGAAGCGCGCAATCACCGCCTCGAACGTCGGCATCGCCGGCGCGGTGCCGACGGTCTCGGTCGAGATCGCCGCGGCGCGATTGGCGTGAACCACGGCGCGGCGGAACGGCGCGTCGGCGAAGCGCACCAGCCCCGCGACCAACGCGCCGCTGAAGGCGTCGCCGGCGCCGGTGGTGTCGATCGGCTTGACCGGCTCCGGCGGCAGCCGATAGCACGGCTCGGCGTCGCCGCGGCGCTCGCTGCCGTGCGACACGAAACAGCCGCGCGAGCCGAGGGTGACGACGACGGTGCCCGCGGTGAGCTTGCGCGAGAGCGCGTGCAGCGCGGCGTCGTCGCACTGCGCGAGCGCGGCCGGATCCACCTGCGCATCGGCGAAGCGTTCGAGCAGCAGCGAGAACTCGGTTTCGTTCGGCGTGAGGATGTCGGCGCTGCGCAGCAGGTCGGCGCCGAGATCGGCGTGCACCGGCGCCGGGTTGAGGATGCGCGTGAGCCGGTGCCGCGTGCCCAGCGCGAGCGCCGCGTGCAGCGCGTCGAGGTTGTTCTCGAGCTGGATCAGCAGCGCCCGCGCGCCGGTGAACAGATCGTCCTGCGCGCGCACGAACTCCGCGTCGAGCTGCTCGTTCGCGCCGAAGATCATCGCGATCTGGTTTTCCGCCCTGGCGTTGACCGTGATGCTGGACGTCGCCGTCGGCACGTCGTCGCGGATCTGCCAGCGGCACGGCATGCCCTCCGCGCGGGCGAAGTCCTGGGCGAACTGCGCGAACGTGTCGCGGCCGAGCGCGCCGACGAACGCGGTGGCCACACCCTGGCGCGCGCACGCGACGGCCTGATTGAAACCCTTGCCGCCCGGACCGGTGTTGTAGCGATGCGCGCGCACGGTCTCGCCGGGGCGCGGAAACCGTTCGACGAACCAGGCCTGGTCCTGGACGTAACTGCCGACGACGATGACGGAGGGTCGAGGGCCGAGGGCCGAGGGCGGAGGGCTGGGGGCAGAGGGCATGCAGGAACTCGCGTGGTGGCAACCGGTGCGGGATTCTACTCCGGGCTTTCGTGCGTGAGCGGTGAGCGGTGAGCGGGAAGAGCCACTCAGCCCTCAGCCCTCAGCCCTCAGCTCTCGGCCCTCAGCCCTCGCCTACGCCCCCACCTGCGGCTCGACGTGCGGCCGCCCGCGTGGGCGGATCGTGCCGGTGCTTGAACAACGGCACGAACAGGATCGCGGTGGCGAGCGCGTACAGCGCGAAGCTCAGCCAGATGCCGCGCCAGTCCTTGGCACCGTCGGCGGCGGTGAAGAAGCGATCGATCAGCACGCCGCTGGTCGCCGAGCCGAGCACCGCGCCGACGCCGTTGGTCATCAGCATGAACAGGCCCTGCGCGCTGGCGCGGATCCGCGCATCGACCTGCTGTTCCATGAACAGCGAGCCGGAGATGTTGAAGAAATCGAACGCCATGCCGTAGACCACGCAGGACAGCACGATCATCCACAGCCGTCCGGCCGGATCGCCATAGGCGAACAGGCCGAAGCGCAGGAACCAGGCGAGCATGCTCATCGTCATCACCGCCTTGATGCCGAAGCGGCGCAGGAAGAACGGAATGGTGAGGATGAACACGGTTTCGGAGATCTGCGAGATCGAGATGATGATCGCCGGATAGCGCACGGCGAGGAGATTTTTATACATTTCCACTTTGCCGAAATCGTGCAGGAACGTGTCGCCGTAGGCGTTGGTGAGCTGCAACGCCGCGCCGAGCAGCATGGCGAAGAACAGGAACACCGCGAGCGCACGGTCGCGGAACAGGCCGAAGGCGGTGAGCCCGAGCGCGTCGAGCAGCGAGCGGCGTTCGCCGCCGCGCAGCCCCGGCGGGCACGGCGGCAGGGTGAAGGCGTACAGGCCGAGCGCGAGCGCCGCGGCGGCGGCGACGCGGAACTGGCCGGGCGAGGTCTCGAGGTGCAGCAGGCTCGTGGTCCAGGTCGCGGCGATGAAGCCGATCGTGCCCCACACCCGGATCGGCGGATAGTCGCGCACCACGTCGAGGTCCGCGCGCTTGAGCGCGTGGTAGCTGACCGCGATCGCCAGCGCGATGGTCGGCATGTAGCACAGCATGTTGACCAGCATCAGCCAGAACAGCGTCGCCGGATCGTCGATCAGCGGCACGCAGAACAGCGCCACGGCGCCGGCGATGTGCAGCAGGCCGTAGAGGATCTGCGCCGGGACGAAGCGATCGGCGACGACGCCGGCCAGCGCCGGCATCACCAGCGAGGCCAGTCCCATGGTCGAGAAGATTGCGCCGAAACCGGTGCCGGACCAGTGGCGGTTCTGGAACCAGTACGCGCCGATCGTCAGCAGCCACGCGCCCCAGACGAAGAACTGGAGAAAGTTCATCACGATCAGGCGCAGCTTCAGGCTCATGCGAGCGTTCCCCGGATCGGTCGGCGCGGACCGGCGGCGAGCGTAGTGCAGCCGCGCCCGCGCGCGCAAGCCGCGGGGCTGTTAGACTCTGGTGAGCTGCGTGTGGGGGAAGCCGTGGCGCTAGGGATCCGGCAGCGCCTGTTGATCAGTCATCTGTTCGCGGTGGTCGTGCTGGCCGGCGCGTTCGGCGCGTTCGTCTATGCGAGCGCCGAACGGCAGTTGATCGAGCGCCTGCGCATCCAGCTCGCCGAGACCGCCGGCGGCGTCGCCCGCGCGCTCGATCCGCACCTGGTGGCGGCGGCCGACGGCGATGCCACGGCACGCGCCGCGCTCGCCGCGGCGCTCGCCAACGAGGCACGCAACCACGCCGACATCGACCACATCGACGTGGTGCGCGAACGCGACGGCGCGCGCGTCGTCGTCGCGAGCTCCGCCACGGACGCCGCGCCGGCCGCGCGGGCCGGCGATCTCGGCGCGCTGGCGCCGCTGCCGGGCGGCGCGGGCTACGCCGTCGATCTCGCCATGCGGCGCGGCGAGGTCGGCGAGAAATTGTATATTTTGCGACTGAGCGCCGCGCTCGCCTTCCTGGTCTGCGTGCTCGTGGCGCTGCTGCTGAGCCGCCATCTCGCCGGGCGCATCATCGCCCGCATCACCGATCTCACCGCGCGCTGTCGCGCGCTGGCGAACGGCGAGCCGCTGCCGCCGCGCCGGCCCGGCCCGCACGACGAACTCGACGATCTCGCCCGCGAGTTCGACGCCATGGCCGGGCGCCTGCGCCACGCCGCGGCCAGTCGCGAGCAGGCCGCAGCGGCGCTGCGCGAAGCCAACGCCAGCCTGGAATCGCGCGTGCGCGAACGCACCGCCGAACTGGAGGCCGCCAACGCCAAGCTGAAGGCGGAAATCGAGCAGCGCCTGCACGTCGAAGCCTTGCTCGCCGAGGCGGCGATGACCGATCCGCTCACCGGCCTGCTCAACCGCCGCGCGCAGATGGAGATGCTCGAGCAGGCCGCGCAGCGCCTGAAACCCGGCGAGCCGGGGCTCTCGATCATCCTGGTCGATCTCGATCACTTCAAGCAGCTCAACGACCGCTACGGCCACTCCGCCGGCGACCGCGTGTTGACGACCGTGGCGGCGCGTCTGCGCGATCTGTGCGGCGGCGCGCAGGCGCACTGCGTGGCGCGTTGGGGCGGCGAGGAATTTCTCGTGCTGCTGCCGGGCGTGCGGCTGGCCGCGGCGTGCAAGCGCGCCGAGGAATTGCGCCGCGAGGTGGCGGCGTTGCGCATCGACCGCATCGCTCAAGTGACGGCGAGCTTCGGCGTGGCCGAACTCGTCGGCGGCGAGAGTCTCGATGCCTGCCTCAAGCGCTGCGACCAGGCCCTGTACCGCGCGAAGGAGGCCGGTCGCGATGCGGTCGTCGCGGCGCAGGGCGCGCTGTTCGCGACGATGTCGTGAGTGGGGAGTGGGATGAGCTTCCGGGAATCGGAAACAAGGGCTGAGGGCCGAGGGCTGAGGGCTGTAAAGCTCTGTCCACTTCCCACTCCCTACTCCCGCTTTCCTCACCCCACCAAAATCCACAACCCCAGCGCGGCGAACAGCAGCGCGGCGACGAGGCGCGTGGCGGCGAGCGGCAGGCGCTGGGCGAAACGCGCGCCAAGCCAGACCATCGGCACGTCGGCGAGCAGCATGCCGAGCGTGGTGCCGGCGACGACCTGCCACAGCGGCGAATACTCGGCCGCGATCACGGCGGTGGCGATCTGGGTCTTGTCGCCCATCTCGGCGAGAAAGAAGCTGATGACGGTGGCCACGAACACGCCGTGGCCGGCGCCGCGCGCAGCGTCACCCTGATCGACGCGATCGGGAATCAGGGTCCACGCGGCGATGGCGAGAAAACCGAGCGCGACGAGCACGCGCAGCGTCTGCGGCGCCAGCCACTGTGCGACCAGCGCGCCGACCGCGCCGGCCAGGGTGTGATTGACCAGGGTGGCGACGAGGATGCCGAGCGCGATCGGCCACGGGCGCCGGTACTTGGCGGCGAGAATCAGCGCCAGCAGTTGCGTCTTGTCGCCGAGTTCGGCGAGCGTGACGGTGGCGGTGGCCAGCAGGAACGTGCTCATGCGGCGCCGTCGGCGCCGGCGAATCGATACCGCATCGACGGAATTCCTTGCGCGGGATGCGGCAAGTGTAACGCCGCGCGTGGCGGTTGCACCGGGGACCCGGCGTTTGCCCCGAGCCCTTCGATGTGCGCCAATGCGAACCGCTTGCGAACGTGAGACGGGTGCTAGGTTTCGTCGCCGGAGTCGTGCGGCGGCGTGGGGGGTGCCGGTGGCGCAGGCGGCGCGGCGGGCGTCGGTGGAACGGGTGGCGCGGGCGGCGCGGGTGGCACGGGCGGTGGCGGCACGAATATACCTTTATACTCCGGCGCGCGGAGGCTCAGGTGCAGCGGCTGGTGCCGGCGCAGCACCTCGACCTTGACCTCGCGCCCGCCGGGTTCCGCACCGAGCAGGCGCAGTGCGTCTTCCGGCCGTTCCACCTTCTCGCCGCCGACGGCGGTGATGACGTCGCCGGGTTTGAGGTCCTTGAACCCCTCGGCGTCGGCGGAAATCACCAGCACGCCCTTGTCGGTGCCGAAGTAGACGCCGAGATCGGGATTGAGCTCGACCAGGCTGAGCCCCGACCACGGCATCCGCACGTGCAGCGCATGCGACGCGTGTTCGCCGGTCCTGATCGCCGCGAGCGCGGCGCGCGTCGCCTCGCGCACCCGCTCGCCGACGCGCCGGTCGAAATCCGGCGGCAGCCAGCCGCGCTCGCCGTCGTCGCCGAAGGCGAACGCGAAGTTGTACGGCTCGCGGCGTTCGGCCTTGAGCGTGAGGTCGCGGGTCGTGCCGTCGCGCCGCACGCGCAGGTTCAGGCTCTGCCCGACCTTGAGATCGCCGAGCCCGCCGGATTCGCGCGGCTCGCGCGCGGGCGGCTTGCCGTCGACGGCGACGATCACGTCGCCGTTGCGGATGCCGGCCTTGTCGGCCGGACCGCCCGGCGTCACCGCCTTGACCCGCAGGCCGTCCTTGTCCGGCGCGAGGACGACGCCGATCATGCCGCGCTCGGGATCGCCGAGATAGCGGAAGGCATAGGCGCGTGGGCCGACGTCGCCGAGCTGGAGCGAGAGCTCGGCCATCTTGCGCGACAGGTCGCGCATCTGCTCGCGCAACTGCTCGAGTTCGCGGCGCGCATGCTCGAGATCGGGCGGCGCGGCGGTGTTCTGGTCGGCGACCGGCGCCGGCGATTCGGCGGCGGCCGTGCTGCCCGCGGCGGCGCACAGCAGGGCGCCGGCGGCGACGATGACGATGGTTCGGTTCATAGGTACACCTCAGGAAGGTCTGATCGAGTTCCCATGTTCGTGTCTTCGACGGCCGCGCCGCACCTCCACAACCCCCATCAAGCCCTTGCGCAGCAAGGGTTTGATCGCCCCCTTGACTCCAGGGGGCTCAAGCAGCCAAGGCCACGTCCTTTTCGTTTGTTCGGAGATGCCCTCAGTCGATGAAATGGTCGTTGGCGGCGCCGGCGGCCGACGTTGCCGCGAGGCGGTAGCTCGAGTAACGCAGTGCGGTGAGGTCCTCGAGCAGATCCACGCGCCGCCGCCACAGCGCCTCGGTCTGCTGCGCCTGCGGCGCAGCCAGGGCGACATCGACGACGCCGATGAGATTCTCGATCTCCGCGGCGGCGGCGAGGTCTTGCCCGGACAGCGGCGCGGCGGCGCCGGTTTCTTGCAGCCAGCGCTCGAGCGCATCCGACCGCTGCTCGAGCGCGGCGATCCGTGCCGCAGTATCGTTTGGCTGATTTGTGGCATTTGTTGCATTTGCTGCATTGTTCGCATCGTGCGCCGCCATCGCGCCGCCCGTAGAAGGAGATGCTGCGGGGGCGGCGACGGTCGCAGGCGCGGTCGGCGGCGCCGGTGCGCGGTGCGCCTCGAACGCGACCAGCGCGACACCGGCGGCCAGCGCGGCCGGCACGACGTAGCGCAACCGGCGCCGACGCGCGATGCGTGCGGCCGGCGGCGCAGACCGCGCCTCGGCTTGCAGCCGCGCGGCGAGCTCGTTCCAGACCTCGCGCTCGGGCCGGACGAGCGGCAACGCGCGCAGTGCCTCCGGCAAGGTCAGCCGGGTTGCGGGTTGGCTTGCAGACATGGCATGGACTCCACGGTCGGATCGAGCAGCGCGCGCAGACGGGCGGTGCCGCGCGCGAGCTGCGATTTGGAGAAACTCACGCTCTTGCCCATCCGTTCGGCGATCTCGGGATGCGAATAGCCCTCGACGTGATACAGCCACAGCACGCTGCGCGTCGTCGCCGGCAGCGTGGCGAGCGCGCGCTCGAGGCCCGCGGCGTCGGCGATCACCCAAGGCGCCGGCGCCTCGTCGCGGAGCGCATCGAGCGCCACCTCGGCGGCATCGTCGCGGCGGCTGCGCAGGCGCATCAGCGTTTCGTTCAGCGCGATCTGGCGCAGCCACGCCCAGAACGGGGCGTCGCCGCGGTACTGGGCGATGCGCTGGAACGCCTTCAGCATCGCGTCGTGCAGCACGTCGCGCGCGGCTTCGGCGTCGCCGAGCATGCGCAGGGCGAGCGTGTACACCGGCCGCTCGAAGCACCGGTAGAGCTGCTCGAACGCGGCGAGTTCGCCCGTCTGGGCGCGGGCGATCAGGCTCTGCGGCACTTCGAGGTCGAATGGCGAGCGGGTCACGCCCCGTTAGATGCACCCGAACGGGCAACGGTCGCAAGTGTCGGACGGCGCGGTGTCCGGTCCTGTCCGCGCGTTCGTCCGGACACCGGAGCGGGTCGCGTCGGCGCGCACGCACGACGGAAATTCCGCATGACTGCGCGGATTTCCGCCGCTCGTCGCCGCTGGCATGGACGTTGCCTGATGCCGCCGGCCAGCGACCCGAGCGAATTGCCGACGATGATCCGCGACACCTCCGCCCAAGACCGCCGCATCGAACCCACACCGGCGCGTCGGCGCTGGCTGGTGCCCGGCGCCGCGGGCGCGGTCGTGCTGCTCGCGCTGGTCTCCGGCCTGCCGACGCTGGCGCGGCTGCTGTCCGCCGGCGCTTCGGCGAGCGCCGCGGGCCTGCGCATCGCCGAGGTCCGACGCGGCACGCTCACGCGCGACATTTCCGCGCAAGGCAAGGTCGTCGCGGCGGCGAGCCCGACGCTGTACACCACCGCCGCCGGTACCGTCACCTTCCTGGTGCACGCCGGCGACAAGGTCGAGCAGGACGAGGTGCTCGCCGAAGTGGACAGCCCGGAGCTCACCAACAAGCTGGCGCAGGAACGCTCCACCCTCGACAGCCTGGAACTCGAAGTCGAGCGCGCCGACATCGACAACCGGCAGAAGCTGCTGGCGGCGAGGAAACTGCTCGACCAGGCCGGCATCGACCGCCAGACCGCGGTGCGCGATCTCGAGCGCAACACGCGCGGCTACGCCCTCGGCGCGATCGCCGAGATCAACGTGCTGCGCGCCAAGGATGCGCTGGCCAAGGCGGAGCTCGACGTCGCCCACGCCGAGCAGGACGCCAAGCTGCTCGGCGAACGGCTGGCGTTCGAGCTCAAGACCAAACGCCTGGCGCGCGAGCGGCAGCGGCTGCTGGTGGCCGAGCTGCAACGCCAGGTCGATCGGCTCAAGGTGCGCGCGCCGGTGGCGGGGCAGGTGGGGCAACTGCTCGTGCCGCAGCGCGCCAACGTCGCGGCGAACACCGGTTTGCTCACCGTCGTCGATCTGTCGGCGCTCGAGGTCGAATTGCCGGTGCCGGAAGTGTTCGCGCACGATCTCGCCATCGGCATGCCAGCGGAGATTCTCGATCACGGCCAGACCTATCGCGGCGAGGTCTCGGCGGTGTCGCCGGAAGTGGTCAACGGCCAGGTCGTCGCGCGCGTGCGCTTCGGCGCGGACAAGCCGGCCGGCCTGCGCCAGAGCCAGCAGCTCACCACCCGGATTTTGATCGACGAGCGCCCGAACGTGCTGCTGGTCGAGCGCGGTTCGTTCGTCGATGCCGGCGGCGGCCGCGTCGCCTACGTGGTGCGCAATGGCGTCGCCGAGCGCACCGCGATCCGGCTCGGCGCGACCAGCCTGAACGCGGTCGAGATCGTGGCCGGGGTGAAGGAAGGCGACCGCATCGTGATCTCGGGCACCGACGCCTTCAACGGCGCGCAACGCATCGTGCTCAATTGAAAAAGTATACTTCGACGGGAGAATCCGCATGTTGCAGATGAAGCACTTGTCCAAGGTCTACCGCACGCACATGGTCGAGACGCATGCGCTGCGCGATTTCTCCATCCACGTGCACGACGGCGAGTTCGTCGCGGTGACCGGCCCCTCGGGCTCGGGCAAGACCACGTTTCTCAACATCGCCGGCCTGCTCGAGGAATTCTCCGGCGGCGAGTACTGGCTCGACGGCGTCGACGTGCGCGGCATGGGCGACGATGCACGCTCGCGGCTGCGCAACGAGAAGATCGGCTTCATCTTCCAGAGCTTCAACCTGATTCCCGACCTCAACCTGTTCGACAACGTCGACGTGCCGCTGCGCTATCGCGGCTTTGCCGCCGCCGAACGTCGCAAGCGCATCGAGGAGGCGCTGGCCCGGGTCGGCCTGGCCTCGCGCATGAAGCACTATCCGTCCGAGCTCTCCGGCGGCCAGCAGCAGCGCGCGGCGATCGCGCGCGCGCTCGCCGGCTCGCCGCGCCTGCTGCTCGCCGACGAACCCACCGGCAATCTCGACTCGCTGATGGCGCGCGGCGTGATGGAGCTGCTCGAGGACATCAACCGCCAGGGCACCACGATCATCATGGTCACGCACGATCCGGAACTGGCGGCGCGCGCGCAGCGCAACGTGCACATCATCGACGGCCAGGTCACGGACTTCGACGCCGAGCCGCGCCTGCGCGTGCCGACGCGCGACGACCGCGCCGCGCTGGCGGCGGTCTGAGGCACGGCCATGTTCGCCTACTACGTCGAACTCGGCCTGCGCAGCCTCAAGCGCAACCCGGTGCTCACCGCGCTGATGGTGTTCGGCATCGCGCTCGGCATCGCCGCGAGCATGACCACGCTCACCGTGATGCACCTGATGGGCAGCGATCCGATCCCGTGGAAGAGCGACAAATTGCACTACGTCCAGCTCGACAACTGGAGCGCCGAGCAGCCGTATTCCGACGACGGCCGCCCGCCGGACCAGATCACCTACCGCGACGCCGTCGCATTGATGCAGGCGGCGAAGGCGGACCGGCAGGCGGCGATGTTCAAGCTGTCGCTGCCGGTGCAGCCGGAGAATCCCGAGCTCAAGCCGTTCCAGGCGCTCGGCCGCGTGACCCATGCGGATTTCTTCGCCATGTTCGAGCCGCCGTTCGCCCACGGCGGGCCGTGGAATCGCGATCAGGACGCGGGCCACGCGCGCGTGGTCGTGCTCGGCAAGGACATCAACGAGAAACTGTTCGGCGGCCAGAACAGCGTCGGCAGGACGGTGCGCATGGACGGCGTCGACTACACCGTGGTCGGCGTGCTGAAGGATTGGAAGCTGCGCACGCGCTACTACGACCTGACCAACGGCGCGTTCGCCGAACCGGACGAGTTCTACCTGCCGTTCACCACCGCGATCGATCTGAAGCAGCGCTCGAGCGGCAACAACAGCTGCTGGAAGTCGTCGGACGACGGTTGGGACGCCTACCTCGAATCCGACTGCGTCTGGATCCAGATGTGGGTGGAGCTCGACTCGCCCGCGCGTCTGGCCGAGTACAAGAGTTTCCTCGACGACTACGTCAGCGAGCAGAAGAAGCTCGGTCGCTTCCCGCGGCCGTTGAACAACCGGCTGCTCGACGTGACCGAGTGGATGCGCGATCAGAAGGTCGTCTCGCGCGATGTCGAGGTGCAGACCGGTCTCGGCTTCGCCTTCCTCGCCGTGTGCCTGGTCAACACGATCGGCCTGCTGCTGGCCAAGTTCACGCGCAAGTCCGGCGAGATCGGCCTGCGCCGCGCGCTCGGCGCGAGCCGGCGCAACGTATTCACGCAGTTCCTGATCGAATCCGGCGTGGTCGGCCTGAGCGGCGGCCTGCTCGGCCTGCTGCTGACCGTGCTCGGCCTGATCGCGGTGCGCGCGTTGTATGCCGATTACAAATCCGTGGCGCAACTCGACTGGTCGATGGTGGCGACGACGATCGCGCTGGCCATCGTGTCGGCCCTGCTCGCCGGCTTGTATCCCACCTGGCGCGCGTGCCAGGTCGCACCCGCGGCGCAGTTGAAGACGCAATAGTCGTTCCTTCTCCCACCGGGAGAAGGTGGCGCGCAGCGCCGGATGAGGGTCCGGCGTTGGCGTGAAGTTGGACCGAATCCGAACCCTCATCCGCCCCTTCGGGGCACCTTCTCCCGAGGGGAGAAGGGAAAAACAGGAGCAATCATGGAAATCCGTCCCATCCTGTCCGCGCTGATGCGCAGCAAAGTCGCGATGATCCTGATCGGCTTGCAGGTGGCGTTGACGCTCGCCATCGTCTGCAACGCGCTGTTCATCATCGGCGAACGTCTGGAACGCATGCAGCGGCCGAGCGGCATGAACGAGGCCGACACGTTCTGGTTCGGCAGCAACGGCTTCGGTCAGGGCTACGATCCGTTCACCGTGCTGCGCGCGGACCTCGCGTTGCTGCGCCAGTTGCCCGGCGTGGCCGCCGCCAGCACGACCAACTCCGTGCCGATGAGCGGCGGCGGCTGGGGCACCGGCATCACTCTGCAACCGAAACAGAAGACCGCGACCGCGGACACCGCGATCTACTTCGTCGACGACAAGGGGCTCGATGCGTTCGGCACGCACCTCGTCGCGGGCCGCAACTTCAAGCCAGAGGAAATCGCCGACCTGACTATGGGCAACCGCCTGGCGCCGGTCTCGATCATCGTCACCCAGGCGCTGGCCGACAAGCTGTTTCCGGATGGCGATGCGCTCGGCAAGCAGGTCCATCTCGACGAGGACACACCGGCGAGCACCATCGTCGGCATCGTCGATCGTCTACAGCAGCCGTGGATGGACAGCCGCACCGTCGAGTACTCGACGCTGGTGCCGGCGCACATGCCCTACGGCAATTCGACGCGCTATCTGGTGCGCACCGAGCCGGGCCGCCGCGACGAGGTGATGAAGACCGTCGAGCAGAAGCTCGCCGAATCCAACCGCAGCCGCATCATCGGCCGGATCCGCACGGTCGAGCAGACGCGCCGCGAAGCCTACGCCAACGACCGCGCCATGATGATCATCCTCGGCGTGGTGATCGTCGCGCTGCTCGCGATCACCGCGCTCGGCATCGTCGGCATGGCGAGTTTCTGGGTCACCCAGCGCACCAAGCAGATCGGCACGCGGCGCGCGCTCGGCGCGACGCGCGGCGCGATCCTGCGCTACTTCCTCACCGAGAATTTCCTGATCACCAGCGGCGGCCTCGTGTTCGGCACGCTGCTCGCCTACGGTTTCAGCCTGTGGCTGCTGACCCACTACCAGGCCCGGCTGCTGCCGTGGTACTACGTGCCGGTCGGCTGCCTGTGCCTGTGGGCGCTCGGCCAGCTCGCCGTGCTCGGACCGGCCACGCGCGCCGCGCGCGTGCCGCCGGCGGTCGTCACGCGCAGCGTGTGACGTGGTGCGCAGGCTCGGCGTGCTCGTGTTGTCCAGCCGGCTCGCGCTGACCGCCGGCCGCGCGCGACGATGCCGCAACCAAATCGCGCCGGGCGGCATCCACTTCGCCCATGCGCGGTCGAATCCGTCACAATGCGCGCATGCGCACCGTACTCGTCGTCGACGATAACCCGGCGGTGGTGACCGCGCTGGAGATCCTGTTCAGCCTGCGCGAGATCCGCACGCTGCACGCCGCTGCGCCCGACGAGGGCCTGGCCGCGCTCGAGCGCGAGCGCGTGGATCTGGTGGTGCAGGACATGAATTTCCGCGCCGACACCACCTCCGGCGAGGAGGGCGTGGCCCTGTTCCGCGCGATCCGCGAACGCCACCCCGACTTGCCGGTGATCCTGCTCACGGCCTGGACGCACCTGCCGACCGCGGTCGAGCTGGTCAAGGCGGGCGCCGCCGATTACCTGTCGAAACCATGGGACGACACCAAGCTGCTCGCCGCGGTGGAGAATCTGCTGGAGCTGGCCGAGAGCACCCGCGAGGTCGCGCGCCTGCGCGGCGAACGGCGCGCGCAGCGTCACGCGCTGGAAAGCCGCTACGACCTGCGCGGCGTGGTGTTCGCCTCGAGCGCGATGGAGCGCCTGATCGAGCTCGCCTGCCAGGTCGCGCGGGCCGACGTGCCGGTGCTGATCACCGGCCCGAACGGCGCCGGCAAGGAGCGCATCGCCGAGATCGTGCACTACAACTCGGCGGTGAAATCCGGCCCGTTCCTGATCGTCAACTGCGGCGCGCTGCCGTCCGAGCTGATCGAGGCCGAGCTGTTCGGCGCCGAGGCGGGCGCGTTCACCGGCGCGATCAAGGCGCGCGAGGGCCGTTTCGAGCTCGCCGACGGCGGCACGCTGTTGCTGGACGAGATCGGCAACCTGCCGCTGTCCGGACAGATGAAGCTGTTGCGCATCCTCGAGACCGGCCAGTTCGAGCGCCTGGGTTCGAGCAAGACGCGCAAGGTCAAGGTGCGCGTGATCTCAGCGACCAACGCCGATCTGCCCGGCATGATCCGCGACGGCCGCTTCCGCGAGGACCTCTACTACCGGCTCAACGTCATCGAACTGCGGTTGCCGCCGCTCTCCGAGCGCAGCGACGACGTGATCCCGCTGGCGGAACATTTCCTCGGCGGCCAGGCCACGCTGGCGCCGGATGCGCGCGCCGCCTTGCTCGACTACCACTGGCCGGGCAACGTGCGCGAGCTCAAGAACGCGATCCAGCGCGCGCGCCTGCTGTGCCGCGACGGCGTGATCCAGGCCGCCGATCTCGGCCTGGTCGCGCGCGCGCCGGCGCCGCGACCCGCGCCGCCGGAGCCCGATCGCGCCGCGATCGAGTCGGCGCTGGCGCGTGCCAATGGCGTGATCAGCCAGGCCGCGGCCGATCTCGGGCTGTCGCGCCAGGCGCTGTACCGGCGCATCGAGAAGTTCGGCATCGGCGGCGCGGCCTGATCGCCTCGGGTAGGATGGGCGCCTCCCGTCGCGGGCCCCGCACGATGCGCCTGACCTCGCTCGAAGGCAAACTCGCCGCCCTGCTCGGCGGCGCGCTGGTCGGCGGCGCCGCGGCCGCGGCCGCGCTGGCGATCCGGCTGGAATCGGCGTGGCTCGGCGCGGCACTCGCCCTGCTCGTGCTGCTGCCGGCGGCGTTGGCGGTCGCGCGCGCGGTGTGCGCGCCGCTCGCCGCGTTGCTGCGCGCACTGGCGGGCAGCGTGGCGAGTTTCCGCGACGGCGACTTCAGCGTCTCGCTCGTCACCAACCGGCGCGACGAATTCGGCGATCTGGTGCGCGTGCACAACGAGCTCGGCCGAGTCCTGCGCGGCGAGCGCCAGAACCTGTTCCAGCGCGAACTGCTGCTCGACACGGTGGTGCAGAACTCGCCCACGGCGCTGCTGCTGGTCGATGCGCACGAGCGCCTCGTGCTCGCGAACCTCGCCGCGCGCAGCCTGCTCAACGACGGCCGCGCCATGGTCGGCCTGCCCTTCGCCGAGGTCGCCGCCGGCTGTCCGCCGTCGCTGCGGCAATTGCTGGAGGCGCGCCGCGACGGCCTGTTCTCGGTGCGGATCGGCCAGGAGGAGGAGACGTTCCATCTGTCGCAGCGCGATTTCCGCCTGCACGGCCGGCCGCACCGCATGCTGCTGATCAAGCGCCTGACCCGCGAGCTCAACCGCCAGGAAGTGCAGACCTGGAAGAAGGTGATCCGCGTCATCAGCCACGAACTCAACAATTCGCTGGCGCCGATCTCCTCGCTCGCCCACTCCGGCCGCGAGCTGGCCCGGCAGGGCGACACCGCGCGCCTGCTGCCGGTGTTCGACACCATCGCCGAACGCGCGCGCCATCTCGACGCCTTCATCCGCGGCTACGCGCGCTTCGCGCGGCTGCCGCAGCCGCGACCGGAAGCGGTGGCGTGGGACGAGTTCCTCGCGCAGCTGGCGCGGCAGCAAGCGTTCGTGCTGACGACACCGCCGCCGGCGACCGGTCGATTCGATCGCGCCCAGATCGAGCAGGCGCTGATCAATCTGCTCAAGAACGCGCACGAGTCCGGCAGTCCGGCCGCGGCGGTCGAACTGCAAGTGATCGAGCGCGGCGCCGAGGTGCGCATCGAGGTGCGCGACCGCGGCAGCGGCATGAGCGAAACCGTACTGGCCAACGCGCTGTTGCCGTTCTATTCGACCAAGCGCAGCGGCACCGGTCTCGGCCTGGCGCTGGCGCGCGAAATCGCCGAGGCGCACGGCGGACGCATCGCCATCGCCAACCGCGAGGGCGGCGGGCTGACCGTGAGCCTGACCCTGCCGCGCGCCTGAATCGGCGACGCCCGCCGATGTTATGATGCCGCCACGGGGGCGAGCGCCGATGGCCAACGGCTTCATCCAGATTCCCGGGTACGAGATCCTCCGCCAGTTGGGCGCCGGCGGCATGTCGACGGTGTATCTGGCGCTGCAGCGCTCGCTCGACCGCAAGGTGGCGATCAAGGTCATGCGCCGCAGCGGCGATTCGGCGTCGGCCGACGTGCTGCAGGCCGAACGGCGCTTCCTGCTCGAAGGCCGCATGATGGCCAAGCTGCCGCACCGCAATATCGTGGCGGTGTACGACATCGTCAGCAACGAGTCGATCGCCTACATCAGCATGGAGTATCTCGAGGGCGGCACGCTCTCCGACCGCATGCGCAGCGGCCTGTCGTTGGCGGATGCGGTGTCGGTGATCGTGCAGATCGCCTCCGCGCTGGATTTCGCCCACGCCCACGGCGTGGTGCACCGCGATCTGAAACCGGCCAACATCATGTTCCGCGACCCGGCCACGCCGGTGCTCACCGACTTCGGCATCGCCCGCTACCAGGACGGCTCGGCCACGCGCCTGACCCAGACCGGCATGCTCGTCGGCACGCCCACCTACATGAGCCCGGAGCAGATCAACGGCCAGCCGGTGGACGGACGCGCCGATCTCTACAGCCTCGGGATACTTTTCTACGAATTGCTCGCCGGCGCGCCGCCGTTCCGCGGCGACACGCCGATCTCGGTGCTGATGGCGCACCTGACCCAGCCGCCGCCGCCGCTGCCGCCGGAGTTCGCCGCGTTCCAGCCGGTGCTCGACCGCATGCTGGCGAAGTCGCGCGACGAACGCTACCCCGGCATGAAGGAGTTCTCGCAGGATCTGAAGTCGCGCCTGATCCACAGCGACACGCTGCTGACCCGGCTCAAGCTCGATCCCGGCCTGAGCTCGTCGGAACAACTGCGCGCGCTCGGCTTCGCCACCAGCACACCCACCGGTGGCGGCCTGCGCGATTCGCTGCTCGGCGGTCTGCCGGTCACGCCGCGGTCGACGCCGTCGCCGACGGCGATACCGCCGCCGGCGACGCGGCCGCGCGCGCCGGCGTGGGTGTGGCTCACCACCGCGGCCGGCGTGGTGCTGATCGCGCTCGGGGCCTGGCTCGCGCTGCGCGGCCACGGCGGCTTGAGCAAGGACGAGCAGGATCTGGTGCTGTTCTGGCTCGATCGCGCCGAACAGCGCATCGCCGCCAATCAACTGGTCGCGCCCGCCGAGGACAGCGCGTTCGCGTACCTGCAGAAGGTGCAACAGAAGGATCCCGACAACGCCAAGGCGCAGGCGCTGCTCGAACGCATCGCCGGCACGCTGGCCGACCAGGCGCGCCAGGCGCTGGCCGCAGGCAAGGCGGACGAGGCGGCGGAACTCGACAACCAGGCGTTGTTGATGCGGCCCGACGACGCCGCGCTGCGCAAGCTCGCCGGCGAAATCGCCGAGGCGCGCAAGCTCGCCGCGCTGCGCAGCCAGGCGCGCGATCTCACCCAGCGCGCGGACGCCGCCCGCCAGGCCGGGCGCATCTTCGGCGACAACGGCGCATATCCGCTGCTCCGACAGGTGCATCAGTTGCTGCCCGACGACGCCGAGACGACCAAGCGGCTCGAGGCGCTGGTCGCCGAGCAGCTCGAGGCGCCGCGCAAGGCGCTCGCCGCCGGCGAGCCGGACCGGGCACTCGAGGCGCTCGCCAAACTCACGCCGTACCTCGGCGCCGAGCCGGCGTTCGCCGCGCTGCGCGGCGAGGCCGAGGCGGCGCAGAAGAAGCAGCAGGCGGAGAAGACCATCGCCGCGCTGATCCAGCGTGGCAACCAGCAACTGCGGGCCGGACATCTGGCCGAACCGGGCGGCGACAACGCCTACGAGACGCTCGGCGAACTGCAGGCGCAGGCGGGCGACGATCGCCGCGTCGGCGAATTCGCCGCGGCGCTGGCGCGTGCGCTGCTCGCCGAGGCGCACCGGCTCGACGGCGCCGGCCAGTCGGCGCGTGCGCTCGACCGCGCCAACCTCGCGCTCAAGGTGGCGCCGGATCTGATCGAGGCGCTCGCGTTCCAGACCGAGATCCAGCAGCGCCTGGGCGAACGCGCCAGCCGGATCGCGGAGACGCTGGGCGCGGCGCGCCAGGCGATCGCCGAGCAGCGCTTCGTGCCGCCGGCGAAAGACGACGCTCACGCCGCGCTGCAGGCCGTGCTCGCGCTCGATCCGGGCAACGCCGATGCCAGACAATTGCTCGCCGAATTGCCAGCGCGCATCGCCGAGGCGGCCAGGGCTCGCGCGCAAAGCGATGCCGGCGCGGCGCTGGCGATGGTCGAGGCCTCGCGCAAGGTGTTCGCCCAGGATGCCGCGCTCGCCGCGCTCGCCGCGAAGTTGCAGAGCGAGCTCGCCGCGGAACGGGCGGCGGCCGAGGCCCGCGCCACGCGCGAGCGCATCGCCAAGGTGCTCGCCGGCGCCACGCCGAGCCTCGAGCAGTGGCGCGCCGCGGCGAAGGATCTCGCCGCGCTGCTCGCCGGCGACGCCAAGGACCCCGAGACGCTCGCCTTGCGCTCGCGCCTGATCGAAGCCTTGCGCGCGCAGTTGCAGGCGGCCACCACGACCCGCGATTTCGATGCGCTCGCGGCGTGGCTGCGCGAACCGGCGCAGCCGCTCGCCGCCGACCGCGCCTATGCCGAACTCCTCGCCGCGCTGCCGGGACTGCGCAGCAAGGTCGCCGCCGCCGAACAGGCGCGTCTGGAAGCCGAGCGCGGCGAACTGGTGCTCAACGCCTATCCGTGGGGCAACGTCGAGGCGGTGCAGGACGCCAACCGTCAACCGGTGACCCTGCCCGCCGACACCAGCACGCCGCTGGTGCTGACGCTGCCGGCCGGCAGCTACCGCATCACCTTCCGTCACCCGCAGGCGGCCAAGCCGGTACAGGTGATCGCCAAGGTCGAGGCGCGCAAGCGCGTGGTGGCGAGCGCGTCGTTCCCGACGATCTCGGCCAGGGAGTATTTCGCGCGTGCGGGCTGGTAAGGCATGCCGGTGGGCGACGGCGGCGCTGGCGTCGATCGCCGCGTCGGTGGCGCACGCCGATTACAAGGACACCTACGCGCACGGGCTGCGCGCGTTCGAGGACGGCAACTACGCCGAGGCGCGCACGCTGATGCAGCAGGCGCTCGAGGAACATCCCGAGCCCGCCGCGCGCCTGCGCCTGTACGGCCAGGTCTACAAGCCGTATCTGCCGCAGCACTATCTCGGTCTCGCCGCATTCAAGCTCGGCGACTGCGAAACCGCGCTCAAGCAGTGGAACGATCCGGCCAATCGCGGCGTGCTGCCGATCGTCGAGGAGGCGCGCGCGGCCGAGGACGAAGCGCGGCCGAGCTGCGAGAAGAAACTCGCGACCGCCAAACCAGCCACGCCGCCGCCGGAGTCGCGGCCACCGGAGTCCGCGCCGCCGCCGGCCAAGCCGCCGGAGTCGACGAAGACCGTGGCGAAGAACACCGCGCCGCCGCCGGTGGAGAAACCGGCCGTCGAAAAGCCGCCGGTGGAGAAGCCGCCCGTCGAGAAACCGCCGGTGGCGGCGAAGAACGAGCCGCCGCAACCGCTGGTGCAGGCGTTCGAGGATTATCTCGCCGGCCGCTATGCCGAGGTGGCGCGGATCAATCCGGATGCCTACGCGGATGCGCGTGCGCGCTTCCACGCCTATCTCGTGCGCGCGGCGTCGCGGTACACGCTGTCGCGGCTGGATGGCGATGCGCAACTGCTCAACGGTGCCAGCGCCGACGTGCGCGCCGCACGCGCGCTCGATGCGCGCACGCAACCCGACGCGACCCTGTTCTCGCCCGGATTCCGCGCGTTCTACAGTCAGAACCGTTGAGGCAATCCCTGAACAAACGGAGGATGTAGCCTCGGTTGTTTCGCCCCCCCTGACTCAAGGGGGCTCAACGAACCACCTGATAAGCGTCGAACCTCAGCAGGCGGTTCCCTTCTCCCGCCGCTAGAGCAGAGCTTCCGCTCGGCCCGGCTTGGGTACTGTTGGTTCTGCAAAGCAAGAGCTTCCGCTCCACCTGCGGTGGAGCGGGTAACTTTCGACAGCCAGAGCTTCCGCTGTCCTTCGGACAGCGGGTCACTTCTTTGCTGGCCAGAGCAAAGCTTCCGCTGTCCTTCGGACAGCGGGTCACTTCTTTGCTGGTGCAAAGAAGTAACCAAGAAACACCTCGAAAGCAGAGCCTCCCCCGGAGGACCTGCACGAGGATTTTGTGAAGGGATGAAGGCTCCGTATACAACTCGTCCGCCGCAGGCCGATACGTCGTTCGCTCCGCTTGCAGATCTTTCATTGCAAGCGAAGCGAAAAGCCGTCCGACCCGGAACGGCCGAGTTTTGCGTGGAATTTTCATCCGTTCGCAACGTTCTTGTGCAGGTCCTCCGAGGGATGCTCTGCTTGAACGTGCTTTCTTTTGGTGACTTTCTTGACTCCGGGCATCCTGCCCTTCGCCGCTGCGCGGCCAGCTCCGCTGTTCGCGCCGCTCCTGCGGCGCAGTGCACGAGCAAAGAAAAGTTACCCGCGCGGCCTGCGGCCGAGCGGAAGCTCTGCTCTGGTGAGCAAAGAGAAGTGACCCGCTCGCCGGACGCGAGCGGAAAATCGCAGGATGCGTCTGAAGAAAAGAACTAGAGCACGAAGCGGATTCGCGCCTGGCCTGGGATGACCAGGCGGAAACTCGTTTCCGGCCGAGGCCGGAACGACGAGCGGATGCGTGCTACTGGAGCCGGTCCTCGGCGATCTCGATCTTGGCGCGCTTGCGTAGGCTGTCGATGTAGCCGCGCACCGCCTCCTCGGCCATGCTCTGGCGCAACTGGTTGCGCGCGGCCTCGCGCGTCTTCGCGTCGAGCTTCGACGGATCACCGTCCTTCACCGCGACGAGCTCGATCAGCGCGTAGGTGTCGTTGCGCAGTTCCGCCTTGCCGACCACCGGCTTGTCCGCCTGCGGCCGCGGCAGCGCGAACACGGCGTCCACCAGCGGCCGCTCGAGATTGACGGCATTGCGACCGACCTCCTTCTGCTCCTGCACCTTGAGCTTGAGCTCGGCGGCGAGCCCGGCCAGCGTCTCGCCCTTGTCCAGGCGCGCGTAGAGCGTTTCGGCGCGTTCGCGCGCCGCCTTCGCCAGTGCCTGGTCGGTGAGCTTGCGCCGGATCTCGTCGCGCACCTCTGCGAGCGGCTTCGCCTCGGGTTTCTCGTGCTGGTCCACGCGCAGGATGACGATGTGATTCGGTCCGAGCTCGATCGGGTCGGAGGCGTTGCCCTCGGCCAGCACCGGTGTCGAGAACGCCGCCTTCACCACCGCCGGGTTCGCGGCGATGCCCTCGCCGCCGGCGCGCGTGAACGGGCCGGCTTTCTGCACCGACAGGCCGAGGTTCCTGGCCGCGGCGGCGAGCGAGGTCGGATCCTGCAGCACCGCGTCGGTGAGCTTGCCCGACAGCTCGGTGTATTCGCGCTCGCGCTCCTCGTCGAGATACTTCTTCGCGAGTTCGCCCTTGACCTCCTCGAACGGCCGCACCTTCTCCGGCCGCACGTCGCGCAACTGGATGACGTGGTAGCCCTCGTCGGAGCGCACCGGGTCGGAAATGTCGCCCTTCTTCAGCGCGAACAGCGCGCTTTCGAAGGCGGGATCGGTGACGCCCTTCTCCAACCAGCCGAGATCGCCACCCTGCGCCTTGGAACCCGAGTCGTCCGACTCGGCTTTCGCCAGCGCGGCGAAATCCTTGCCCGCCTTGGCTTCCTTGGCGATGCGCTCGGCCTTCTCCAGCGCCGCCTTCTGCGCGGCGGCGTCGGCGTTCTTGGCCACCTTGACCAGAATGTGCGAGGCCAGCCGCTGCTCGGGCGTGACGAAGCGTGCCTTCTGCTCGTCATAGCGCTTCTTCAGCGTGGCGTCGTCGACGCTGCTCGGCGCCGCCAGCTTCGCCGCGTCGAGTTCGACGTAGTCGATCGACACCCGCTCCGGCGTCTGGAACTGATCGGTATGCGCACGGTAGTACGCCTCGATCTCGGCGTCGTCGATCTTCGTGTCGATGGCGGGTTTGTCGAGCGTGACGAAACGGAAATCGCGGGTCTGGTCGCGCAGACGCAGATAGCGGTCGACGTCGGCCTCGGTGACGACGCCGGCCGCCTCCAGTTGCATCGCCGTCTGGCGCAGATCCAGATCGCGCCGCACCTCGTCCTCGAACTGCGCCGCGGTGCGGTGCTGCGCATTGAGCAGCAGACGGTACTGATCCGGGTTGAATTTGCCGTCGACCTGGAACGCCGGGTAGCTCATGATCTCGTTGCGGATCGCGGTCGCGGTGACGGCGGTGCCGAGCTTCTCGTTCGCGTCCAGCAGCAACTGCTCGTTGATCATGCGATCGAGCACCTCGCGCTTGCGCTCCGGCGTGTCGAACGCGGCGGCATCGAAGCCCTGACGCAGCATGCGCTGCATCTGCGAGCGGTAGGCATCGTAGCGCTCGCGGAACGCCTGCTGCGAAATCTCGTGGCCGTCGACCATGGCGACGTAGCTGGCGTTGCGCGGACCGTTGATGTATTGCTGAATGCCGAAGAAGCCGCCGAAGGCCACCGTGATCAGGATCAGCACGCCCCAGGCGACCGGGCCGGAAAGCTTGTCGTGTAATGTCTGCAGCATCGGTTGGACCCGAAAAAACAAGGGCGCCGGCGGCGCCCTTGGATGACGTGGCGGAGTGGACGGGACTCGAACCCGCGACCCCCGGCGTGACAGGCCGGTATTCTAACCAGCTGAACTACCACTCCGCTTGTTCTGCCGCACGATCCGGCGTGATCGCCGGACCGTGCGCGGAATGATCCGCTTTGGGGTACTGGTGGGTGCTGAGGGGTTCGAACCCCCGACCCTCGCCTTGTAAGGGCGACGCTCTACCGCTGAGCTAAGCACCCCTACGAACGACCCTCAGGGCAAGCGCGTTAGTTTATGGCATCCTTCAGCGCTTTGCCAGCCTTGAACGACGGATTCTTCGAGGCCTTGATCTTGATCTGCTGACCGGTACGCGGGTTGCGGCCGGTGCGCGCCGCGCGCTTGCGCACCACGAAGGTGCCGAAGCCGACGAGGGCCACCGAATCGCCCTTCTTCAGCGCCTTCTTGATGACCTCGATGACGGCCTCCACCGCCTTGCCGGCCTCGACCTTGGTCATGCCGGCGGCGTCGGCCACTGCGTTGACAAATTCAGCTTTATTCATTCTGTCTCTCCCGATCGGAATCAGCGCCCATTGTTCGTGGCAGTTGTGGGCGAACCGAGTCGCCTGCCGAAGGTCGGCCGCACGTATACTCGTTTCGCTACCCCGCGATCGCCTAGCCTGTGGCGGTCACTCGGATCGCGGCGCAGACTTTATACCAGCCGCTTCGATCCGGCGCAATACAAGGCGTGGCGCGGCCTGGCGCGAATTCCGCAAACGCCGCGCGTGGCGGGAAAAGTCGCGTTTTCGCTTGACAACGTGGTGGGAAATTTGCATGGGCGACGCGCCGCGCGCATCCGTGCGCGCCGTCAATGCGGCCGCGGCGGCACGCCCTCGGCCTCCTCGGCGGCGGCGGGCTCCAGAGTGGATTTTGCATCTTTCTCCACTTTTTCATTCGCCGGCACGAGCGGCCGCTCCAGCGCGATGTCGAGCACTTCGTCGATCCAGCGCACCGGCCTGATCGCCAGCGAGGCGGTGATGTTCTTCGGGATCTCGGCGAGATCCTTCTCGTTCTCCTCGGGAATGACCACGAGCTCGATGCCGCCGCGATGCGCGGCGAGCAGCTTCTCCTTCAGGCCGCCGATCGGCAGCACCCGCCCGCGCAGCGTGATCTCGCCGGTCATCGCCACCTCCGAGCGCACCGGCACCTTGGTCAGCGCCGACACCAGCGCGGTGCACATGGCGATGCCGGCGCTCGGGCCGTCCTTCGGCGTGGCGCCTTCCGGCACGTGAATGTGGATGTCGTGCTTCTGGTGGAAATCGGCGTCGATGCCGAACCGCTCGGCGCGCGCGCGCACCACCGACAACGCCGCCTGGATCGACTCCTGCATGACATCGCCGAGCTGGCCGGTGTGGATCAGCTTGCCCTTGCCGGGCACCACGGTCGCCTCGATGCTGAGCAGGTCGCCGCCGACCTGGGTCCAGGCCAGTCCGGTGACCAGGCCGACCTCGTTCTGCAGCTCGGCGCGGCCGAAGGTGAACTTGCGCACGCCGAGGTAATGCTCGAGGCTGCGCGAGGAGATCGTCGCCCGTGCGCGCCGCGCGGCGCCGGTCCTGGCCTTCTCCTTCGCCAGGGTCAGTTCCTTGACCACCTTGCGGCAGATCTTGGCGATCTCGCGTTCCAGATTGCGCACGCCGGATTCGCGCGTGTAGTAGCGGATGATGTCGCGGATCGCCGGCTCGGCGACCACCAGCTCGTCCTTGCGCAGACCGTTCGCCTTGATCTGCTTCGGCAGCAGATAGCGCCGCGCGATGTTGACCTTCTCGTCCTCGGTGTAGCCGGGAATGCGGATCACCTCCATGCGGTCGAGCAGCGGCGCCGGGATGTTGAGCGAGTTCGCGGTCGCCACGAACATCACTTCCGACAAGTCGAAATCGACCTCGAGATAGTGGTCGTTGAAGGCATGGTTCTGCTCGGGATCGAGCACCTCGAGCAACGCCGAGGACGGGTCGCCGCGGAAGTCCATCGACATCTTGTCGATCTCGTCGAGCATGAACAGCGGATTGCGCGTGCCAACCTTGGCCATGTTCTGGATGATGCGCCCGGGCATCGAACCGATGTAGGTGCGCCGGTGGCCGCGGATCTCCGCCTCGTCGCGCACGCCGCCGAGCGACATGCGCACGAACTTGCGGTTCGTCGCCCGCGCCATCGACTGGCCGAGCGAGGTCTTGCCCACGCCCGGCGGCCCGACCAGACACAGGATCGGACCCTTCATCTTCTTCACCCGCTGCTGCACCGCCAGGTATTCGACGATGCGTTCCTTCACCTTCTCGAGCCCGTAGTGATCGGCGTCGAGCACTTGCTCGGCCGCCTTCAGGTTGCGGCGCACCTTGCTGCGCTTCTGCCACGGCACGCTGACCAGCCAGTCGATGTAGTTGCGCACCACGGTGGCCTCGGCCGACATCGGCGACATCTGCTTGAGCTTGTTGAGCTCGGCACGCGCGCGCGCCTCGATCGGCTTGGGCATGCCGGCCTCGCCGATCTTGCGGCCGAGCTCCTCGACCTCGTTCGGACCCTCCTCGCCCTCGCCGAGCTCCTTCTGGATCGCCTTCATCTGCTCGTTGAGGTAGTACTCGCGCTGGCTCTTCTCCATCTGCGTCTTGACGCGGCCGCGGATGCGCTTCTCGATCTGCTGGATGTCGATTTCGCCTTCGACGAAACCGATCAGCATTTCCAGACGATCGGCGACGTCGGCGGTCTCGAGCACGCGCTGCTTGTCGTGCAGCCGGATCGACAGGTGCGCGGCAATCGTGTCGCCGAGACGGCTGGTGTCCTCGATCCCGGACAGCGTGGTCAGCAGCTCCGGCGGAATCTTGCGGTTGAGCTTGACGAGCTGCTCGAACGTGGAAACCAGCGAGCGCGCGATCACCTCGATTTCGCGCGGATCGCGCGTGTAGGCCGCCTCGAGCACGCGCACGTGGCCACGTGCGACGCCGTCGCGTTCGGTGAACTCGACGACCTCGGCGCGATGGACGCCCTCGACCAGCACCTTGATCGTGCCGTCGGGCAGCTTGAGCAGTTGCAGCACCGTCGCCACGGTGCCGATCGGATAGAGGTCGCTCGATTGCGGATCGTCGATGTCCGGACTGCGCTGCGCCACCAGCAGGATCTGCTTGTCGCCGGCCATGGCCGCATCGAGCGCGCGCACGGATTTCTCGCGGCCGACGAACAGCGGAATCACCATGTGCGGATAGACGACGACGTCGCGCAACGGCAACACCGGCAGTTCCTGCACGGCGGCGCTGCTCACCTGGGATTTGGCGGTCTTTTCCATTCCGGTTCCTGGCAAGAGGGAGTACGGTTCGGCGCGATACGCGCAGCGTGATCGCAACGGGATGGTTCGTCAAGTGACGGCGCTTTGCTGGTTTTCAAGTATCCGCTCGGCGCGGATTCCAATCGGTCGCAGGCCGGGCGGGTCACTTTCGACAGCCAGAGCTTCCGCTGTCCTTCGGCCGGCGGGTTACTTCTTTGCTGACCAGAGCAGAGCTTCCGCTCGGCCGAAGGCCGAGCGGGTCACTTTCGACAGCCAGAGCTTCCGCTGTCCTTCGGACAGCGGGTCACTTCTTTGCTGGTGCAAAGAAGTAACCAAGAAACACCTCGAAAGCAGAGCATCCCCCGGAGGACCTGCACGAGGATTTTGCGAAGGGATCAAGGCTCTGTGTACGACTCGTCCACCGTGGGCCGATACGTCGTTCGCTCCGCTTGCAGATCTTTCATTGCAAGCGAAGCGAAAAACCGGCCCGCCCGGAACGGCCGAGTTTTGCGTGGAATTTTCATCCGTTCGCAACGTTCTTGTGCAGGTCCTCCGAGGGATGCTCTGCTTGAACGTGCTTTCTCTTGGTTACTTCTCTTTGCACGAGCAAAGAGA
>Ga0209581_1000551_pt1 | contig 73548 bp, 62 predicted proteins | sample Coa_R2_FD_187160 | JGI IMG/M metagenome (GOLD analysis project Ga0209581, IMG submission 187160) | Surface soil microbial communities from Centralia Pennsylvania, which are recovering from an underground coalmine fire - Coalmine... | ecosystem: Environmental > Terrestrial > Soil > Unclassified ...
TGACCAATCTCCTTCACGAGGTCCTTGCCTCAACAAAACATCCAGCCTGTGACCTGTCTACTCCGAAGGCTATCGTCAGCCTTCGAAGCGTACCGCCTCCGAAGCTAAGCATTCATACCATCTCCTTCGATGCGGTTATTATGATGAGCGCGGCAATTTTAAAGTTACCACCTTCCGGCGGGCATTTGAACCGTTCGGCCAGTGCCGAGCATCACAATGTTTTTGGAGGTCAGCAATCATGGAAAAGCGAAAGCTCGGAAATTCCGGAATCGAAGTTGCCCCGCTCGCCCTGGGCGGCAACGTCTTCGGCTGGACCGTGGATGAGGCCACGGGGTTCATGCTGCTCGACGCCTTTGTGGACGCTGGCTTTAACCTGATTGACACCGCGGACGTCTACCCCAAGTGGGCTCCGGGCTGCCAGGGCGGAGAATCAGAAGAACTGATCGGCAAATGGCTCGAGCGGCGCGGCAGGCGTAACGACGTCGTCATTGCGACGAAAGTCGGGTGGGAATTTTCACCCGACCGCAAAGGGCTTTCGAAGGAGTACATTTTGCGATCGGCGGAAGGTTCGCTTCGCCGGCTGCGCACTGACTACATCGATCTTTACCAGTCGCACAAAGATGATCCGGAAACGCCGCTTGAGGAAACGCTGGGGGCGTACGACCAGCTTATTCGTGAGGGGAAAGTCCGTGCCATCGGCGCTTCCAACTACAGTGCAGAGCGGCTGCGCCAAGCGCTCGAAGCGAGCGAAAAGAACGGCCTTCCGCGCTACGAATCGCTCCAGCCGGAGTACAGCCTGGCGGAGCGGGCAGGGTTCGAAAGCGGGCTCGAGCAGTTGTGCCGTGAGAAAAATCTCGGCGTTATTACTTACTTCTCGCTTGCGAGCGGTTTCCTTACCGGCAAATATCGTTCGGAAGCCGATCTTGAAAAATCCGCGCGTGGACAGATGGTCAGGAAATATATGAATGAACGCGGCAAACGCATCTTGGCTGCGCTCGAGGAAGTGGCGCGCGACCTGAATTCGACTCCGGCTCAAGTTGCGATCGCATGGCTTATCGCCCGGCCCAGTGTGACCGCTCCCATCGCCAGCGCCCGAACAATCGAACAGTTGAATGATCTGGTCGCGGCAACGAAACTCAAGCTGGACAGTTCCGCTATCGACAGGCTCAACAAGGCCAGTGATTACGCTGCAATCGCACAGGCGTGACCAGGCCTTGGGTCTTCAATTTGCAGCAGCGGTGTCGCCGCCACCACCTCAGGTTGCGGCACGGAATTTGATTTTGATCGCCGCGGCATTCACTGCGGACCGTATCCGGTTTTCGCAAGGCTGAAATGTCGCACCGTCATCGAAGCCCATGGGCCCGGCTCCCAGTCATCAGCCGTCAGCAAGCTGCTTACCGCTTTCGGCCTTGCGCTCTGAGTGGCCAAGGTCTTTCCATGGCGCGATGCGGTCTCGCACAAGCTGTTTCAATTCGCTGATGTCCGGAAAGCGGCCCTGCTCCGCCCGCGACCAGACCGTCTCATCAGCCACGCGCACCTCGAACACGCCGCCCGTGCTCGGAATCAGCGCCAGTTCGCCAATTTCGTCCTGAAACGTAGTCAGCAACTCCTGCGCCATCCACGCCGCTCGCATCAGCCACCGGCATTGCGTGCAGTACTTGATCTCGATTCGCGGGCTTCTCACCATGCTAGTGGAATATAATCCGTGCCTTGAAGAATGGCAAACGCAAACCAGCGCGAACGAGAAAGACAACCTGCATAGCCGCCCTCAGCTTCGCTGGAATCGAGCGATTCCGTTGCACGGTTCTTTACGTGTGATATTCTGCGCTTTCGCAGGATTTGCGAAGTAAATGAATCATAATCATGCGTTCATATAACGGGGGAATGAAATGAAAAGGGCCCTTGGCCAATTACTGGCGGTTCTAGTGCTGGCTGTCACGGGTGCCACGATAGCGCGCGCTGAATGGCACAGCATCGGCAAGGTAACAAGCTCGCAGCCTGCAAATAACGAAATCACCTTTCACACTGAACACGCCGTCGTTCGAGTGACGGTGCTGACGCCGGAGATCATCCGGGTGCGGATGGCGCTGGGTTCAAGCTTCGGACCGGACTATTCATGGGCAGTAATAAAAACGGAATGGCCCGCTGTTCATGTGGAGTTCAGCCGCACCCCGAATATGGAAATCATCCGCACGGGGAAGATCGAGGTTCATGCCCAACTTTCGCCGTTCCGCCTGGCTTTCTATGACGCGACCGGCCGATTGATCTCGAAAGACTCTGACGATCTCGGCATGGCGTGGGACGGCAGGCAGGTCCGCTGCTGGAAAGATATGCCTGCGGAAGAACATTATTTCGGCTTGGGCGAAAACGCCGGCCCGCTCGACAAGCGCGGCCAGACCGCCGTGATGTGGAACACGGATGCTTACGGCTGGGGCGCGACGACGACCCCGCTTTATCAGACTGTGCCGTTTTTCCTCGGCCTGCGCGAGGGGCGAGCTTACGGTATCTTTTTTGACAATACCTACCGATCATCTTTCGACATGGGCGTGCAGCTTCGAAACGAATATTCCTTTGGCGCGGAAGGCGGCGAGCTGAATTATTACTTCTTCTACGGCCCAAGCCCGAAAAAGGTGATCGAAGATTACACCGAACTCGTGGGCCGGATGCCGCTCCCGCCCCTGTGGGCCATCGGCTATCATCAGTCGCGCTACAGTTATTATCCTGAGAAAACGGTTCGGTTTATCGCTGATAATTTCCGCCAGTTCCACATTCCGTGCGATGTGATTTTCCTCGATATCGATTACATGGACGGCTACCGGGTCTTCACGTGGAACAAGGAAAGGTTTCCAAATCCCGCAGGGATGATTTCCGACCTGCACAAAGAAGGTTTCCGCATCGTCGTTATTCTCGATCCGGGTGTTAAGGTTGATCCTGATTACTGGGTTTATAAAGAGGGTGTGGCGGGCAACGACTTCGTCCGCATGCCGGACGGCAAATTCTTTGTGGGTAAAGTGTGGCCTGGCAACAGTGTTTTTCCGGACTTCACTTCCCCCAAGGTGCGCGACTGGTGGGGCTCGCTTTACAAAGGGCTTGTGGAGGACGGCGTGGCCGGCTTCTGGAATGACATGAACGAGCCGTCAGTGTTTGAGGTTCCCACAAAAACCATGCCGCTCGATGCCGTGTTTTTCGATCACGGACTGCACAGCCCGCAGGCAAAAGTCCACAATGTATATGGCATGCAAATGTCGCGCGCCACAGAAGAGGGCGTACTGAAACTGCAGCCTGACCGCCGCCCATTTGTTCTGACGCGCGATACTTATGCCGGTGGCCAGCGATATGCCGCAGTATGGACAGGCGATAATTCCGCCACCTGGGAGCACCTGCGCATCAGTGTTCGCGAGTTGATGACGATGGGCCTTTCCGGCCTGACGTTTGCGGGCGCGGACATCGGCGGTTTTGCAGGCAGCCCCAGCCCGGAACTTTACACGCGCTGGCTTCAAGCCGGGATTTTTTATCCGTATTGCCGTACCCACACAAGCAAGGGGACTGCAAATCAGGAACCGTGGTCGTACGGTGACAGGATGACCGACATCAACCGGAAGTCCATCGACTTGCGCTACCGGCTGCTTCCTTACATTTACAACGCCTTCTACGAGGCTTCGAAAACAGGTCTGCCGGTGATGCGAGCATTGTTGCTTGACTACCCGGACGACCCGAGAGCTGTCGAACAGGAAGGCGAGTTCCTTTTTGGGGATGATCTGCTCGTAGCGCCCGTGATGGAGCAATACCACATCAGGCAGCAGGTGTATCTGCCCAAAGGTGAATGGTTCGACTTCTGGAAAGGCCGTGCTTATACGGGTCCGGCGGAGGTCACGGTGAAGGCGCCGATCGACCGCATTCCGATTTTTGTCCGCGGTGGCGCCATCATTCCCATGAGGCAGCTTGTGCAATACACCGACGAGGCACCCATCAATCCGTTGACATTCGAAGTTTTTCCCGAGGGGCGTTCGTCGCGGGAATATTACGAAGACGACGGCAGCACATTCGCCTACCGAAAAGGGGATTACCTGCTTGAAGAGGTGGCTGATGACGATCAGCCGCGCGAAATTACACTCTCCATTTCATCGCGGCGCGGGTCGTACAACCCCCCGGCGCGCGCAATGCAATTCGAAGTCCGCGATCAGAGGAACCGACCACAAAGCGTAGAGCTGGACGGAAACAACCTCGCCGAAGTGCATTCAAAGCCCGCTCTGAAAGATTCCCCGCGGGGCTGGTATTATGACGCTGAGCACAACACTCTCTGGATCAAATTCCCAGACGACGCCAAGCCCCACGCCGTGCGGATCGAAAAGCTGGTCGCCACTACTTTGAACAGCAACCATCGATCATGAGCGCCCGTCTTTTCCATGCGGGGTGACGGCAATGAGCCTGTGGAAATCTATCGGTTCCGCGCTTTCGGAGGGCGCGCGCGGCACAAACGCCGGTCCGGTTGAAACCCGGCATTCGGTTCAAGCACCGCCCGCGGTCCAGCCCACGCCGCTTTTGTGGCTGACCGTGCTTAGCCTTGACGCGCCGACCGTCGCTGCGCTGTGGCAGCGGCTTTTCGCCCGCGCCTTCCGCGTGCAGCTTGCTGCCGGCGTCACGGCCCTTCTGGCGCTGGTCGTCTGGCTCATTTACGTTGCGGACAGGGCGCTCGATACCTTGAAGGTCCCTGCTCGGGGCGCTGAGGCGGCGCGCCACATCTTCTACCGGCGTCACTTATGGGCGTTTGCTGTCCCTTTTTGCGCCGGGCTCTCGCTTGCAGCGTGGATGGCACTAATGCAACTGGACGTCCGGACGTTTCGACATGGGGTCATTCTATTGCTTGCGGTCGGAGCGTACTTGTTCGCAGTCCACAAGTTGGCGCGCGGGCGAAATTGGCTGCCAAAGGAGATGCTGGTGGGCGTGCTGTTTGCGCTTGGCACCTGCTTCCCGGTGTGGGAGCGCATGCCGAAGGGGCTGCCACTTCTGGCTCCCTATCTGATCTTTACTGTTCTGTGCTGGATGAACTGTGCTGCAATCGAATTCGAAGAGTGGAAGCGGCTGCGTCATCAGAAATTCGGCACGCCTCATCCCTGGACCGTCTGGATGGGGCGACATTTTGCTGTGCTTTGCCTCTTCATTGGGGCATCGGCGCTTAGCTTGTTAGTTTTCGGCACGGGTCATACGACCTGGCAACTGGTTACTTCTGAACTGCTGAGCGCTTTAGCCTTCGGTGCGATCTGGCACAAAGGCGAGACTCTTTCCATTGACCGGTTTCGAGTCCTGATGGACGTGGCGCTGTTCACGCCGGCGCTGTTTCTGCTTATTTGACAGGGTGGAATGCTTTACCTTGCCGCCCGAAACAAACCCCTTCCCACCGGATCGGCCGTTGCAAGCCAGCGCCCTATAGACGCGGCGAAGCTTGAATTCTCCAGAGATCTGAGAAGGGCTGTGATTGTTGTCACAGAAACAGATGGAAGATCTTGTGGTAATATGCTAAGTGATGAGCAAGGCTAAGCCCATTGTATTACTGTTCGCCTTCCTCTTTGCAACGTTGGGAGGCTGCTTCGGACCGCTGATGGCGCGGCAGTCGATGTCCTGCTGCTCATCGATGCCTTGCCGTCCTGCACCCCGCTCGATGAGTTGCTGCACTGTCAATCTTCCCGGCGCCGCAAGCTATGTCCAACAGTCAGAAAAAGTCAGTGCGCCGACTCTTCCAAACGTGGTGGTTGCCGTGCTTTCACATTTGAGCGCGGCCCCCGTCGTGCTTTCTGCAGCGCTTCGTAACGTGGGCTTTCATTGCGATTCGCCGCCTGGCGGTCTTTATACCATCCATCATTCCTTCCTGATTTAGTCCCCTCCAAAAAAGCGTGAGCCTCTTCACGCTGTCGGGACCGTCTGTCTATCGCGTTTGATTTTCATAAGGAGGTCCGCTTATGTGGAGATTTGATCGTTTCGCATTAACTCTTTTTCTGTTATGGGAAATTCCTGGATTGCTGACCGTTGCGCCTTCCGGGTTACTGGCAGCGCAGAATTCGGGCGCAGCCGTGCAATGGCAATCGCCCGCACGGTTGCGCGGATTGCTGGGAGGCAAGCGCGGCGTTCTCATCATCGACGAGCGCGGGGTTGAATTCCGCCCGAGGAAAGCTGTACCGCTGCGCTGGTCCTACGAGGACATCCAGAGCTTCCACCTGACTGCACGTCGCTTGGACCTTGAATCCTACCAGAACCGAAGCTGGCATTTTCCCGGCGACCGCATATTCCATTTAGACTTGCAGGACACTGTTCCGCCGGAAGTGGCTGCGAAATTCGCCCGCCGCGTTCAAAAGCCGGCAAAGAACGCTTTGCCGGACCCGCACGCCGCCGCATTCTCTACTCTGTCCGCGCGCCACCGCACCTTCGGCGGAGGAACGAACGGCGTGCTGCGCTTCCGCCAGGGCGGGATCGATTACGTGACAACCAGCCGGCGCGGCAGCCGAAGTTGGCGGTGGTCCGACATCCAAACGATCGCCAACCCAGACCCGTATCACTTCCGCGTGCAAGGTTACCGCGAGACTTTCGAATTCGAACTCAAACAGCCTATGTCCCGCGAACTTTTCGACCGGCTTTGGGATGCCGTGTACGCCCGCGACTTAAAGGGCCTTGCGTACTCAGAAGGGAGGCGCCAGTGATAAGTTCCCTGCCACTTTCCCGGCTTAGAGCAGCGCAAAGACATTCATGGCGATTGCAACAACCTTGGGCCTCGGCACGCGCCTGGAGCATTCTCTTCGCCGCCGTATTGGCTTTTGTGCTTCAAGTTGGAAACGCGACTGGTGCCGATGCGCTGCAGTCCAACGGACCTGCGGCGCCAGGCCGGCCTGTGCCATCAGCCACGCCTTTGTCACAACTCGTTAGGGAAGCGGAGCAGAACAATCCTCAAATTCTGGCCGCCCGGCGGCAATGGCGGGCGGCCACGCAAGTCCCTTCACAGGTATCGACATTGCCGGACCCCGAGGTCATGGTGCAACAGATGTCTGCCGGGACTCCGCTTCTCTTCGATGGGTTCAATTCGGTCGAGATGACGTACCTCGGGTTTGGCATTTCGCAGAGCATCCCTTACCCGGGCAAGCTTCGACTGCGAGGAGAAATCGCCCGCCGCAGGGCTGACACGCTTCGCCAGCAAACCGAAGCCGTTCGTCGCAACGTTGTCCAGCAGTTGAAGTCTGCCTATTTTCGTCTCGCATACGTTCAGGAAACGCTTGCCATTCTCGACAAGGACGCAGGGCTGCTGGACCAGGTCGAAAAAATAGCCGAGGCGCGATATCGCGTGGGCCAGGGCAATCAGCAGGACGTGCTGAAGGCACAACTGGAAAAGACCAGGCTGCTGACGCAGGCCACCCAGTACCGCCAGCAGTGGGACAGCCTTGAGGCGCAACTGAAGCAGATTCTCAACCGGCCGCAGGATTCCCCGGACATCACGCCGGAAAAGCTGGCAGAGACTCCATTACCTTTCAGCGCTGACGACCTTCTTTCCGCCGTGCGCACGGGCAATCCGGACGTCGGAGCGCAGCATGAGATGGTGCAGGACCGCAGCCTTCAGGTGGAGTTGGCGCGCAAGGATTTTTATCCCGACTTCAACGTTCAGTACATGTATGAACATACCGGCCCGCGTTTCCCGGAACGCTATTCGCTCAGCTTCGGGATGAGCCTTCCGATTCATCGAAGCCGGCGGCAGCGCCCGGAAGTGGCGGAGGCAGCCGAACAATTGAACAGCGCGCGGCGTGCCTATGAAGCGCAGGTTCAGCAGACGTATTTCGAAGTACGGGACCAATACCTCGTGGCTGATTCCGATTCCAAAGTTCTCAAGATTTACCGCGAAGGCTTGATCCCGCAGGCTGCCGCCACTTTTCGCGCGGGCCTCGCGGCTTACCAGTCAGCTCAGGAGGACTTCCAAACGCTGCTCGATTCGTTTCTCGATGTTCTGAATCTCGACATTGAGTATTGGCGCACTCTGGCAGAGCACGAAACTGCACTGGCGAGGCTTCAACAACTGACCGGGGTCCAGATTCCCTGACGAAGGCCACCAGGAAGAGAGGAAATTGCCATGAAGGATTATCGCAAAGCATTCCAGATCACACTCGCGCTGAGCATTGTGCTCGCGGCAACGGCGGTTTTCTTCGGTTGGCGCTACGCTGCACAGCAGCGGCATACGGCAGTCTCAGGTACGATGATTTCAGCCGCTGCTTCTGCCGCTCAACCTTCTACGCCCGAAAGCACGCCTGCGCCCGCCAGCACTCCGCTTGCGCCGCTGCAACTTTCGCCTCAGCGCCTGCAAAGCATCGGGGTCACGAGCGGCGATGTGGAAGTCAGGGAACTCACGAATGAAATCCGTGCCGTGGGCAACGTGGCGGTGGACGAGCGCCGGCAGGCTTACGTGCAGACGCGATTTTCCGGCTGGATCACTAAAGTTTACGCCGACGCCACCTATCAATTCGTCCGGAAAGGGCAGCCGCTGTTTTCGATCTACAGCCCGCAACTCGTGACGACGGAGCAGGAATATCTGCTCGCCAGACAGAACACTGTGCTGCTGGCGCAAAGCACTGTTCCGGGTGTTGCGTCGGGCGCTGATTCGCTGCTGACGGCGGCCCGGGAGCGCCTGCAGCAATGGGAAATTCCAGCACGCGAAATCCAGAAGCTTGAGAAAACGGGCAAGGCGCAGCGCGAGCTTGAGATCGATTCGCCCGTTTCGGGATATATCACTGAGCGCAATGCATTGCCGAACCTTTACGTCCAGCCGGACACAAGGCTTTACACTATCGCCGATCTTTCGACCGTCTGGGTTTATGCAGAAGTCTTCCAGAGCGACGTCGGCCAGGTCCGTCCCGGAGACCCTGCCACTGTGACCACGGATGCGTACCCTGGCCGCACGTTTTACGGCCGTGTGGATTTCATCTATCCGGAAGTCAACATGGAAACGCGGACAACCAGGGTGCGGCTGGAGTTCCGCAATCCGGACCTGAAGCTCACGCCGGGCATGTTTGTCAATGTGGACCTGAAGATTCCGCTGGGCCGTCGCCTCGCGATTCCGGCCACAGGCGTGTTTCACACGGGCACTCGCAATGTTGTCTTTATCGATCACGGCGGTGGTTATCTCGAACCCCGCGACGTTACCCTTGGCCCGCGCGCCGGCGATTACTACAGCGTGCTGAAAGGTCTGAAGCCCGGCGAGCGAATTGTGACTTCTGCAAACTTCCTGATCGATTCCGAAAGCCAGCTTCAGGCGGCGCTGGGATCTTTCATGCCACCTCCGCCGGGTGCTGGTGTCGCTGCCTCAATGAACGCAGGCCGCGCACAGGCCAACATGGAATTCACAACGTCACCCTCTCCTCCGAGAAAGGGGCCGATCGCTGTCCGGGTCCGGCTCACGGGCGCGGACGGCAAGCCCATCGAAGGCGCCGAAGTGAAAGTCCGGTTCTTCATGCCGGCGATGCCGGCCATGGGAATGTCCGCGATGCAGACGCTGCTCACGCTTGTCGATCGTGGAGGGGGCTTCTACGAAGGCAGCGGCCAACTCCAAAGCGGCGGCACATGGCAGGTAACGATATCCGCTCAGAAGAACGGGCAGACTATCGTGACCAAACAATTGAGCGTAACCGCGGAAGGAGGGATGTGACGTGATCAGCCGCCTGATTGACTGGTGCGCGCGCAACCGCTTCCTGGTTTTCACGGCAGTTTTCCTGCTGGTTCTCGCAGGAATCTGGTCGATGAAGAACATTTCGCTCGATGCGCTGCCCGACATTTCCGATGTCCAGGTGATCATCCACACGCCATGGGCCGGCGAACCTCCAAACATTATCGAGGACCAGGTAACTTATCCCATTGTCACGACCATGCTCGCGGCCCCGCGCGTGAAGAACGTCCGCGCCGAGACCATGTTCGGCGACTCCTACGTATACGTCGTCTTTCAGGATGGTACAGACCTGTACTGGGCGCGTTCGCGCGTGCTCGAGTATCTCCAGCAACTGCAAGGTCGGTTGCCTCCTGGAGTTAATCCCGTGCTGGGACCCGACGCTACAGGCGCGGGCTGGGTCTATCAATATGTCCTCGTTGACCACAGCCACAAGATGAGCCTCGCCGATCTCCGCAGTCTTCAGGACTGGTACATCCGCTACCAGTTGGAAACCGTACCCGGCGTGGCGGAGGTGGCCACGATTGGCGGATTTGTGCGGCAGTACCAGGTGCAGCTTGATCCGACCAGGCTCCAGGCCTTCAACATTCCGCTCTCCACGGTCATCGATCGAGTCCGCCAAAGCACGAACGAAGTCGGCGGACGCCTGCTTGAACTTGGAGGAGCGGAATATATGGTCCGCGGCCTCGGATATTTCAAATCTCTCAGGGACCTCGCCGATATCCCCGTCGGAACTCACAACGGCGTGCCCGTGCTGGTCAGCGATCTCGGGTCTGTTTCGTTCGGGCCGGACATCCGGCGTGGGGCCGTTGACTGGAACGGGGACGGGGAGACCGTGGGCGGCATCGTCGTGATGCGCTTTGGGCAGAACGCGCTGAATGTGATCAACGGTGTAAAGAAGAAAATCGCGGAGATCAAGTCTTCACTCCCGCCCGGCGTCGAAATTGTCCCCGCTTACGACCGCGAGGAACTGATCCACAAATCCATCGAAACACTGCAACACGATCTTCTCGAAGAGGCCGTCATCGTCAGCCTCGTGATCATCATCTTTCTCCTCCACTTTCGCTCGGCGCTTATTCCCATCCTGACTCTGCCCATCGCCGTCATCGCGTCCTTTATTCCGATGTATTACTTCCATATCACTGCCAACATCATGTCGCTTGGCGGCCTGGCGCTGGCTATCGGCGTTCTTGTGGACGCAGCCATTGTCATGGTGGAGAACGGATATCGCGTTCTTTCCGAACGCCAGGAAGCGCCGATGGGGCAGTCGCCTCAGGACTCTCCGGGACTGGAAACCAGGAACGCAGGAGAGGCGCAGATCCGGGGAGGAGCTTCATCGGTCATCAGTCGCGCGGAGCGTCGCAAGCTCCTGATGGGTGCCGCCAGGCAGGTCGGGCCGCCCATTTTCTTTTCGCTCATCATCATCGTGGTTTCGTTCCTCCCGGTATTTCTGCTGGAGGCGCAGGAAGGCAGAATGTTCCGACCTCTTGCCTGGACCAAGACCCTGGCGATGGGATTTTCATCGGTCCTTGCAATCACTCTTGTGCCGGTGCTGATGCTGATTTTCATCCGCGGCAGATTGAAGCCGGAATCTACAAATCCCATCTCGCGGTTTACGCAGGCCATTTATCTGCCGGTCCTTCGATGGTGTCTGCGGCACCGCGTTATTACGCTGGTTGCAAACCTTCTCTTCTTCGCAGTCACCATCCCGCTGGCGTTCCGCATCGGCAGTCAGTTTATGCCACCTTTCTACGAAGGCGACGCGCTGTACATGCCAACGGCTTATCCGGGGCTTTCCATCACGCAGGCGTCCACCCTGATGCAGGAACAGGACCGAATCATCAAGTCGTTCCCGGAGGTTGAAAGCGTGATGGGAGCCGTGGGCCGGTCTGACAGCGCGACCGACAACGCTCCGCTCTCCATGTTCGACACGACGATCATGTTGAAGCCCAGATCGGAATGGCCGCGAGGCATGACGTATTCAGGGCTGATCCAGGAAATGGACCAAAAGCTCCAATTCCCGGGTCTCACGAACACCTGGACCATGCCGATTCAGAACCGGCTGGACATGGAACTGACGGGCATTAAAACGCCCGTGGGATTGAAGGTTCAGGGGCCGTCCGTTCAGGATATCCAGAGTGCGGGCGAAAAGATTGAGAATCTCCTTTCAGAACTTGAGGGCGTGCGCTCGGTCTTCGCGGAGCGTGTTGCGCAAGGCTTTTACGTCAACATCCAGACCAATCGTGAAGAAGCCGCCCGTTACGGCCTGACGGTAGCGGATGTGCAGCGCGCGGTGACGTCTGGAATTGGTGGGGAAAACATCGCGGTCAATATTGAAGGCCGCGAACGGTATCCCGTGAATGTCCGCTACAATCGCGACTTCCGCGACAATCTGGATGAACTCGGCCGCGTGCTGCTGGCGACGCCCACCGGCGCACAGGTTCCAATCAATGAAGTTGCAACGATCTCCTATTCGCGCGGACCTGCAATGATCCGCGACGAGGACGCACAGTTGACCGGCTACGTCTTTGTGGACTTAAGCACAAGCAACTATGGCGGGTTCGTGAACAGGGCTGACGCGGTGCTGCAGCAGAAACTCCACCTTCCCCCGGGCACTTCGTATCACTGGTCCGGCGAGTATGAATTTGAGCTTCGCGCGAAGAAGCGACTTGAATTGATCATCCCTCTCGTGTTCTTCGTGATATTCCTGTTGCTCTATATGGTTTTCCGCTCGGCCGCTGAAGCCTTCGTGTTGATCCTCCCCACGTTTTATGCCTTGACCGGCGGCCTGATTCTGCAATGGCTCCTCGGCTACGAATTCAGCGTTGCGGTCTGGGTAGGTTACATTGCGCTGTTTGGCATAGCCATCGAGACCGGAGTGGTGATGGTCGTCTATCTGCATGAGGCGCTCGACAAACACCTTACTTCCGGAACGCCGGTCGCGCATGAGGATATTGAAGCGGCGGTGATGGAAGGGGCCGTCATGCGGCTCAGACCCAAACTGATGACCGTCTGCGTCGTCCTAGCAAGCTTGATACCGATCCTGTGGGAAACGGGGGTCGGCTCCGATGTTATGAAGCCGATCGCAGCACCCATTGTCGGCGGGATGGTGACATCGACGATTCACGTTCTGATTCTCGTGCCGGTGTTCTTCGCCATGATGAAGGAACGCGCACTTCGTCGTGGAACACTGCACGCATCGCAAAATAGCGATGAAAAGAGAGACTGACGAAGGCGCAAGTTCCGAGCAGAGCCAGCGGGCTGAACAATTTGCGGGGCAGGAACTTGTCTCCCGGTCTTTGTTCAGTGGCAAAATCCGGCGTGATAGAATAAAAGCCAACGAAGGGGGAAGCGGTGCGGGGGAAGCGGCTATCAATTATCGTCCTGGTCGCTGCGATGGTCATCGCCGTCGGATTCCTGATCCACCGCGTGACAAGTTCAACGCAGCCGGCCGATTGCCAGATCTGCGGCCGCATGATCTCCAAGCAGACCGAATTCAGAATCGAGACGACCCACGGAACCATTTATGCCTGCTGCCCTCGTTGCGCGATGCACCACATCATCAACCACCCGGGGGACGCTCGTGCCGAATGGGCCACCGACTTCACCAGCGGGAAGTTGATTCCCGCCGGGTCCGCTTACTATGACGAGGGTGGTGACGTCCAATACTGCACCCGCCACGATCCGGCCATGGAGCGCGCACCCGACCAGGGAGTGAAGGTGCGCGTTTACGACCGCTGCTTGCCCGTGCTGGTGGCTTTTGCGAGCAAGGAAGATGCCGAAGCTTACGAACACCAGCACGGCGGCCGCGTCGTTACCTTCCAGCAGGCGCTTGAAGACACGCGAACCCATTAAGCTGCTCCCGCTGCTGTCGGCATCGCAATCATTTGCGACAACTTCGATTCGGCAGGGGTTCCCGCAGGTGCCGGACGATCATCCGCAAGCGTGTGCTATGATTTCGCATTTGCAGCCCACATGCAGCCAGACCCCTTGCATCTGAGGTTCACATGCCGAGAATCCAATCGATCGAAGCACGCACGATCTCAATTCCTCTTGAAGCTGTGACGGCATTTGCCACGCGCAAAGTCGCGGCGCGCCATTTCACGCTCGTTCGCCTGCGAACCGACGAAGGAGTCGAAGGCATTGGCTTCTGCTACGTGGGCAACGCCGCCGGGAGAATCGCTACGCTCGCGGTGCGCGAACTGCTGGCGCCCGTGCTGATCGATCAGGACCCTTACGAAGTCGAGCGACTCTGGGATTCGATGTACCAGGAGTCGCTGCTGCACGGCCGGTGCGGCTCTGTGATGCGCGCGATCAGTGCGCTGGATATCGCGCTCTGGGACCGCAACGCCCGCGCCGCCGGGCTTCCGCTTTACCAGTTTCTCGGCTGTGCGCGCACGGAGAAAGTGCCAGCCTACGCCAGCGGCGGTTACTATCTCGAAGGCAAAACGCCTGCCCTGCTTGCCGATGAGATGCGGAGCTATGTCGAGGCCGGTTATCGCGCTGTGAAAATGAAGGTCGGCCGGCTTGATCCCGCGCAGGAGGAAGAGAGAATCGAAGCCGTACGCAACGCCATTGGCGCGGACGCTCTTCTCATGCTCGACGCCAACAACGCCTGGCGCGATCTGCCCACCGCTCTCGAGTACATGCGCTGCTACGAGCCGTACGAACCTTACTGGATCGAAGAGCCGTTCAGCCCCGATGATATTGACAATCACGCGCGCCTCGCACAGCGCACCGCTGTTGCGGTTGTGACGGGAGAGATTGAAGCAGGCCGCTGGCGGTTCAAAGAACTGCTGGAAAAAGAAGCGGCCGCCATCCTCCAGGCCGACGCGGCGGTGTGCGGCGGCATTACCGAATTCCGGCGCATCGCCCAGACGGCCGCAAGCTATGGCGTCACGCTCTGTCCGCACTGGTGGCACGATCTCCACGCGCACCTCGTAGCCGCCACGCCCAACGCAGCCTATGTCGAATTCTTCCCCGACGACCGTGTGTTCAACTTCCGCCGCATCATTGACCGGCAGTTGGAATTTCGCGACGGCGGCCTCGTGCTTCCCACGACCCCCGGCCTCGGCTTCAATTTCGTCGAGTCTCAAGTCAGCCGCTACGCTCTGGATGAGTGGGCGTAAGAGTTTCCATTAATTTTCCAGGTTGAAGAGGGGATTGACGCGGACGTGGTTCTTCCGCAAGCTGCCCTTTACACTGAAGTATTTCCGGCCGCAGATCGGCAGGATCAATTCGTCAGAGCGGGTCTGGGGCCAGGTGGGAGTAGAACTAAAGTTACATTGTCAGCTTGATGACCTCGCGATACGATGAATTGTCATTCTTACAGAAACGCGCCTGGGGAGGGGCGTTCGGAATGGCCATGCTTATCGAGTTTCTGGCGTTGATCAGCATGATCTTTCTTGTTTTCTATTCTCGGCTGATTGGCAGGAAGCTCGCGAAGCGGAAAAAGCAATTAATTCCTGTCGCCGTTTTCCGCCCGGCTTCCCGGCGCTCGGTGACGCGATCCGAGTGGAAAAGAGGCCGGTACTGATTGACAGGTTCAGGGGATTCGAAGGCCGGCGTCCTGTTGGGGCGAACCGGGCTTGGATTTCAAAAGGAGAAACGCCGCTGATATCCAGTTTCGACCCTGAATTCAATCCCGAGGGTGGGTTTTATGACTGACAACTCAACACAACGGAAAGTTCTGGCCGTTGGAGATGAAGCGGCCATCAAGAACCTTCTGACTCTTGTGAAAAAGCTCGACAGCAAGCGGATCGTGGCCGGAAACTGGGGAGTTGATTTATCGACGATCAGCCGCAAGGCGTTCGAGTCTGCGATCCTGGACATGAGGTGTTCGAAACGGCGCCCTGCCGCCAGGGGCTATGGCTTCGGCGAGATGTGGCCGAGTATGGTGGGAAGGGTCCTGGTGATCAACCTGGAAGTTAATGACCGCAAAACCATGGAAATGGTCGAGCGCTTTATCTATCACAGACATTCACTCGGCGGGCTTTGGTTTGAATTTGTGAGCTTTCTGCGAACTCTGATCGGCCGCTCGCCCTGGCCGAACCAAATTTAATTTCATCTGTACAGAATCTGCTTCAAGGACCCACAAACGTCCGTCACGGCACATCTTAATGATGCCAGACGAACTTGCAGGCCCCCGGCCGCTTCGGTTTCAACTCCGATTCGGGAGGGCTGGTCGTAATCCGCGACGGAGAATTCTCGTCTAACAGGGCGCTGAAAAACAGATTCTACGATGGTCATCACGGGCGCAGTGAACGATCCCAGCATTTATTTTCAGAGAAATACAGAGATGCTTCGTCTGGCTCAGCATGACAATTTGGCTCTTTTCAGCAACCTAATAAGAGTGAATTTTTGTAGTTTACTTCAAATTGATGGCGGAATCCCGGTTTCACAGCAGAGCTTTTATCGGACTCGTTTGCTCGCTGCAAGCAGAGCCCGAGCGGCGCCGAAAAGCGCCTGGACGTTTTCGTATTAGCTGAGGAAAAGGCTGTAGGTAAGCACGGCGAGAACGATGGTGGTGAAGAGGGTGTACTTCCAGTTTTTGAGGACCGCCAGGAAATACACTACCGAGGCGGCCACACGAACAAAAGGCGTCAGCATCAGGGTGATGATGCCGAGATTGACCAGCAGGCGTGGCCGGACGGCACCGTTGATGGCCAGTCGCACTTCGTTAGCGACAAACTCAAAGAGGTTCATACCGGTGATGCGGTAATTGAGTTCGAGCCGTCCCGTGCGAAGCCAGGTCCAGAGAAGCCCGGCGGCCACAAGCACGAGGCTGAGCAGGACTCCAACCTGAAGGATGTAACCGATCAGGGTATCCATTTTCTCCTGGCGCGCCGCTTCGGGCGTGAGCGGCGCCTCGACAAAGGCTTTGTGTGGATCCATTACACGCCTCTTATCCCGCGGATGATCATTTCAACGGCCAGCACCAGCAGAACGATCAGAAAGAAGCGGCGGACGGCCAGGTTTGTCAGCCGGACCAGCAGCCTCGTCCCAATGAATGCGCCCAGGACCACGCCGAGAATCACCGGCGCAGCCAGACCCGGATTAATCATGCCGGCGACGAGGTAAACACTGGTGCCCGCAAGCGCTGTCACGCCGATGATCAGGTTGCTGGTGGTCGTGGAAACTTTGGGCGGCAGTCCCATGATCAGGTCGTGGATCAGGACCTTAACCGCGCCCGCCCCGATCCCAAGCAGCCCGGCAATCATGCCTGCGCCAAACATTGCCGGCGCCCCAAAATACGCGCGGCGTGCCTTGTAATGCACAACGCGGCCCAGCGCGTAATCGGGATAGCTGCCCTCGAGTTCCAGCCATCGGGTAAACGCGTCCTGTTCGCCGGCATGATACGTTTCCTCGCCGGCGAAGAGCAATGCGGCCCAGGAACCGAGCAGGACCGCGCCGAACGCAATGTAGAGCGGTTTGGTCGAGGAAACGATCGTGATGCTTGCGCCCGCCAGCGCCCCGACGATGGTGAACATCTCAAGGAACATGCCGACCTTGAGGTTCGTGATGTGATCGCGCGTGTAAGCGGAAGCCGAACCGCTGGAAGTGGCGATCACTGAGAGGATGCTCACGGCGATCGCGTGCTTGATGTCAACTCCAAGAAATGTGAGCGCCGGAATGAGCACGATGCCGCCACCCATGCCGCTCATCGCGCCCACAAATCCCGCCACGACGGACACAAGGAATAAGATTGGGAATGAGACCATTGTAAGCGTTGCGTTTATCTTTAAATGCAGCCTGAATTAGAGCCGAAAACCTGTACCGGTGGCTTTATGCCGCCCGCCGTCATGCGCGGCGTCGTGTTGTGGCGAAGTAAACCTGCCTCCACGAATTTGTGTGAAAATCAGCGCCTCACGGCGAGTCATGCTCGCCGTGCATATGTATTTCAATCGATTCGCCGATCATAGATCGCCGCTGCGGTCGGCGGGCGCAGGTTTCCACCCAGGTTCCCGCGCCGACCAATTCCGGGACCGGCCAGCCGTCCCGGACGACCACGAATCGGCGCTGCCGGGCGAGTCCCTCTGGACCCATCCAGGACAGAGGGGCCCTGCGGTTATGTGAGGGCCCTCCATCACGTGCGGCACTCAACACCTTTGACGCAGACCGGATAAAAAGGCATGATAGCACATCACCGCCGAAGAAAACCGCGACGAGCAAGCCTCCACGAATGTCGCGGCGCCACAGGGAGACACCTAGCGCATGTTGGTCACTTTATAGACTGCTCCGTTTTTATCATAGGTAATCCATTCGCCGGTTTGTTTACCATTCTTAAAATGGCCCGTGCGCAATCGGGTCCCATCCTTCCGGAACCATTCCCAGTAGCCCTCGGGCACTCCGTTGACGGTAGTCCCCTTCGCCCAGATGCTGCCATCCTTGTGGCGTTTGACGTATTTTTCTTTTTGAGGTTTTTGGGTTGCGGCCATGGCTTCGAAAAGCTTAGCACATTTCCTTGAGCGTCAAGTTTCCATTTGACAGCCACGGAGAGCTTTGATAGCGTCCATCGCAATCCTGATCAGAAAAGGTGCCGTCGAATGCTTGCCGGCGGTCTCCGGATCATGTTCCAGGGTCAGCCCAATTCGCACGCGGTCGAAGTCATTCGAACGGGCCGAAATCATATTCCGACTCCCGCGCTTAAACCTGTGGGAGCAAATCAACCTTTGAGGAGCCTCCAATGGACAGAAGAGAGTATTTCAAACTTGGTGTTGCCGGGGCCGTGGGCACGGCGCTCTCGGCGCAGCCTCTCACTGCGCAGGAGCAGGAAGCGCGCGCCCGGCGCGGTCTTCCGACACCCATCATCAGGGATATGAAAGTGATTAACACGCAGCCGGCGGGCGTGCGCCTGACGGTCGTGAAAGTCCTCACCGATCAGGATGGCCTTTACGGTTACGGCTGCGCTACCTTCACGCAGCGGGCCGACCTGGTGGGTCCGGCAGTCGAAAAGTACCTGAAACCACTCCTCGTCGGCAAGCCCGCTGACCGCATCGAGGACACGTGGCAGGCCTGCTACAACAGTTCTTATTGGCGCAACGGCCCGGTGCTCAACAATGCCATCAGCGGAGTCGATCAGGCGCTGTGGGACATCAAGGGCCGCCAGGCCAACATGCCCGTCTATCAATTGCTGGGCGGCAAGGCGCGTGAGGCGGCGCTGACTTACGCCACGATCGGCGCCACGGATCCATCAGAAGCCGTTGATCGCGTTCGCGGAATGATGGCGAAAGGGTTCAAGGTGATCAAAGTGATGGTGGGCGTGCCGGGCATGTCGTCCTACGGACCCGGGAGCGGGCCGCCCCTGAAAGGATTGCACCCGGGGCCGGTGTGGGAGCCGGGACCCTACATGCGCCTCACGCGGCGCGTGCTCGAAGAATGCCGAAAGCAACTGGGCGAAGAAGTCGAACTGATCCACGACGTCCATGAGCGCGTCAGTCCGCACCAGGCCGTGCAGTTCGCCAAAGAACTCGAACCCATCCGCCTCTTTTACCTCGAAGATCCGCTTTCGCCCGAGCACATCGATTACTTCCGGCAGATTCGGCAGCAGTGCGCCACTTCCATTGCCATGGGAGAACTGTTCAATAATCCACACGAGTGGCACCCGCTCATCGCAGGTCGGCTGATTGATTATATTCGCGTTCATCTGTCGCAGGCTGGCGGACTCACGCCCGCGCGCAAGATCGCCATCCTTGCGGAACTCTATGGAGTAAAGACAGCGTGGCACGGCCCGGGCGACGTTTCTCCCGTGGGTCACACGGCGCAATTGCATCTGGACTTGGCGAGCAGCAACTTCGGCGTGCAGGAAGGCGGCGTCATCACGGGCCTCGAAGCGGAAATCTTCAAAGGCTGCGCGACCTATAAGGACGGCTACCTCTACGCCAGCGACGCGCCGGGGTGGGGAATCGAAGTGGATGAACAACTCGCAGCGAAACACCCCTTCCGCGACGGCCCTGACCATCTGAACGGCGGCTGGGGAATCGTCCGGCGATACGATGGGACGGTCATCAAACAGTGATGCCAGCGCCCGACGCTACGGCACGAGCTTGCGCGGTGCAGAGCGTGCGTGGGATTGAGGACAGATCGCTAAGGTTGGGGCGGCGATCATAGATCGCCGCTACAGAAGCAAGCATCACACGGCGGGGACGTGGTTTTTCAGTTGATAGACGGCGCGCACCGTGGACTCGTCTGTACTTTCGAATGTAAATCCGACCTTCGCAACCATGCGCTGCATTTCAGGATTTTCGCGCAGAATTGAAGCTTCCACAAAATCAAGTTGCTCGTCGGCGCTGATCTGAAGGAGGCGGTTCAGCAGTTCGGTACCGAGGCCCTTGCGCTGGTACGGGTCGCTGATAACGATGGCGACTTCGGCGCCGCGGGACCCGTGCAGCTTGCTGAGCCTGCCAACCCCGATGATCTGCTTCTCGCCGGTTGCAGGGTCCGTGTGTTCGGCCACCAGAGCCATTTCGCGGTCGTAATCGATAAAGCAGATGCGGGTGAGGCGCTCGTGTTCGATACGGCGGCTGAGTGAAAGCAGATGGAAGTAGCGCATGTAAACGCTGCGTTCGGAAAGCGTGTGGTGAAACTTCACCATCAGCGGCTCGTCCTCAGGACGGATGGGCCGGATGATGACAGGTGTGCCATCCTTCAGGTTCCACTTGTAACTGTATTGTGAGGGGTAGGGGCGAATGGCCAGCTTGGGCAACTGGTCTTCGCTTACGGCACGGCTGTGCAGCACCACGCGCGCGTCAAGAGCAATCATGCCCTCCGGGGAAACAAGGAGCGGGTTGATGTCAATTTCGCGGATGCGCCGCTGTTCAATTACAAGCTGGCTGAAGCGCACCAGCAGGCGCTCGAGCGCGGCCAGGTCAACCGGCTTCTGTCCGCGTACGCCTTTAAGCGCCGTCCAGATGCGCGTCTGTTCCATCATGCGCCGCGCGAGCGTCGTGTTGAGCGGCGGCAGCGCCAGCGCGCGGTCCCTGTAAACCTCGACCAGTTGCCCGCCGGACCCGAACATCAGCACCGGCCCGAATTGCGCGTCAAACGTGCTGCCCAGAATGATTTCATAGCCGTGGAACTGGATCATCGGTTGCACAGTGACGCCCAGGAAATTTCCCGGCCCCGTTTTTTCCAGTACCGAAGCTTCGATACTGCGGTACGCCTGCCGCACGGCCGCTTCGTCACTCAGGCGCAGTTGTACGCCGCCCACGTCTGTCTTGTGAGTGATGGTTTCGGACAGGAGCTTCAGCACTACGGGGTACCCCACCTTGCGCGCCATTTCGACCGCTTCATCTTCCGATTTCGCAGCGAATGTAGGAACCGTGGGGATGCCGTAGGCCGCGAGCAGCCGCTTCGACTCATATTCGTCAAGCAGCGTACGCCCCGCCTCCTGAGCGTGCTGAATGATCTCCTGGACCTCAGCGCGGTGGAACCCTTCTTCCTCGTTGCCCGCCACGAGCATAGGGGTTTCATAAAGGCCGCGCAGGTTATAACTGTACTGCCACATGTAATGGAACGTCCGCACGGCCGCATCGGGATAAGGAAAGTTAGGGATGTTGGAACGGTTCAGGATTTCCTGGCCGGCAAGCACCTCGACGCCGCCCATCCAGCTTGCAAGAATTGGCTTCCCATCGAGCCTGGCAAAGCGCTTCAATTTTTCAGCCGTTTCGGAAGGGTCGGTCATGGCCTGGGGAGCCAGAATCACCAGCAGCCCGTCGCTGTTGGGATCTTTCGACACGATTTCGACCGCTTTTGCGTAACGGTCCGGCTCCGCATCTCCCAGAATGTCCACAGGATTGTTGTGGCTCCAGTGCGGAGGAAGGATGCCGTTCAGCGACTCGATGGTCTCGTCAGAAAGCTGAGCAAGCTCGCCGCCGTGCAGCGCCAGGGCGTCGGTCGCCAGGACGCCGGGACCGCCGGCGTTGGTGACGATGGCGAGGCGCGGTCCTTTCGGGCGCGGCTGCTTGGCCAGGACTTCCGCCATGGAGAACAGATCGGCGATGCTTGAAACGCGCAGCACGCCGGAGCGCCGGAACGCCGCTTCCAGCACTTCGTCGCTCCCTGCCAGCGCGCCGGTGTGCGATGCCGCCGCGCGCGCCGCCGCCTCCGTGCGGCCCGCCTTGATGACGATGATGGGTTTTGAGAGCGCTACTTCCCGAGCGGCTGAGAGGAAAGCACGCGGGTCGCCGATCGACTCCATGTAGAGGATGATGCTCTGCGTGTTCGGATCGTCACCGAGATGGTCGATCAGGTCGCCCCATCCGACGTCCAGCATCGACCCGATGGAAACAAAGGCGCTGAAGCCGACGTGCTCATGCAGACTCCAGTCGAGAATGGCGGTGCAAAGCGCGCCGCTCTGGCTGACGAACGCCACATTGCCCGGCCGGGCGCACGTTCGCGCGAAGGTTGCATTGAGGCCGCTCAGAGGGCTCATCACGCCCAGGCAGTTGGGACCGATCAGGCGCGTCTTGCCCCGGCGAAGCTGCGCCATGATCTCCGCTTCCATCTGCGCGCCCGCAGGTCCGCATTCCTTGAAGCCCGCTGAAATCACCACCACGCCCTTGACGCCCGCATCGACGCATTCACCCACGATGCCGGGGACCGTGTGGGCAGGAGTGACAATCACGGCAAGGTCCGGCACTTCCGGCAGGTCCGCTACCCGGGGATAGGCCTTGATGCCCAGCACGTGGCTGCGCTTGGGGTTCACAGGATAAACCGTGCCGCCAAACGGACTGCTGATGAGGTTCCAAAGAAGCATGCGTCCCACGCTGGCCGGAGCTTCCGTAGCGCCAATGACGGCGACGCTGGCCGGCGTGAAAAAGACGTCGAGGGGATGGTAAGTCTGGCGATAAATGTCATGCGCGCGCTCGATGGTCTGCTTCGCAAATGGTTTCATTGGGTTCGCCATGGTCACTTCCCATTCTGATCTTTAATGGGGGGCAATTCAAGTACCGGACCCTGCGTCCATTGTTACCCCGCCGGAGGTTCTGCGCACGCGGACGCATTTGCCGAAGGACCGTGCCGCGCCGGCAAACACACCGCTCAGATATGCACGGCCAACACAGGGCTCGTCCCCAACTGGATCACGCGATGCGTCGTAGAGCCAAACAGGGCAAGGTCCACCGCACTGCGACCGCGCACTCCCATCACCACCAGGTCCGTTTCTGTTTCGAGCGCAATCTGAAGGATCTGCTGGTAGGGTTTGCCGATCCGCACGGCAGGGCGCACTTCGCACCAGTCGCGGGCATCGGCCGGCGCCAGTTCCCCAAGCCTCCGGGTGATCACCGCGACGCATTTTTGCAGGTCATCATCCGGGGGCACATCTTCCAGCACATGGAGCAGCGTCAATTCGGCGTTGTACTCCATGGCAAGCGACAGAGCGTAGGCCAGCGCACGGTTCGAATATTCGGAAAAATCCGTGCAGAACAGAATTTTCTTCAGCCGCACGGGATCCAGCGTGTCGCCCGGGCTGACAAAATCGTGGGCGGGCTTGCGGACTACAAGGACTGGACAATGGGCCTTGCGCAAGACCTTCTCAGTGGCCGATCCCATTGTCAGGCGGTCGAACCCGTGGCGGCCGTGAGTTCCCATAACGATCAGATCAACGCCCTGGCTTTCTGCGAACGCCAGGATGCACTCCGGAACGGTCCCGGTGTGCACATAACGCTCGACTTCAATGCCGCTGGAAGGGCGGGCCATCATCAGTTGGGAAAGCTTCTCTCTGGCCTGAGACTCCAGACCCCAGAAAGCCTCGTTGACGGCGTCCGGAAAAGCATAATAGGGATAAAGGGAAGTCAGCGGCTGGACCACGTGCTGCAAGAAAAGCTTTGCTCCATAATGCTGCGCGAGCGACAGAGCGTAATCGTAAGCCTTGGCGGAGTACTCGGAAAAATCCACGGGGCAGAGGATTTTTTCAATTCTGAGCATCTCGCCTTCCTCAATGCCGCCGCTTGGAGGAGCGAGTCCCCGTGTTGCTGGGGATGGCGGGTTTGCCCCTCCTGCCCAGAAGCAAATCCGCACTCCTCGCAGCTTTTCCTCCCAGCAAGTTATAAACTAGCAAAGGCACGATAAGTCCTCCGTGACCGTGATCATGTTGGAATGTGACCATGATCACCGAGCAGTTGTGGCCTTGAGTCGAGAATTAAAAGGGAGGGTCAGGACCGCATGGCTCTCGTGGCAAGCTCGTGCTGCTCCGTAAATTGTTCGGAGGGGCCTCCATTCCCCTGGTCCCGACCGCCTTGTGCAAGTGGTAAGGTCTTGCATTCCCCGGATCACCGGCTACGGCATGCTTTTTATTTGACCCGCCGCTTGAGGAGGAGAAAGGAGTGACCCATGGAAAAACCGAAAGTCATGGTAGCGCTGCGGGACTCCGAAACCTGTGAAAGCCTGACGACACTCGCATGTCAAATGGCGAGTCTTGAAGGAACCGGCGTGCTTGCCCTGCATGTGATTGAAGTGCCGGCCGGATTGCCGATCGACGTCTCGGATCCCATCTTTGAACGACCCGGCCAGCAGGTGCTGTCCCTGGCGCGGCAAACAGCGTCCAGCAAGTTCTCGATGAACATCACAACCAAAATGTTAAGAGCGCGCAGCGCTGGCGAAGCCATTGTGGGCGAGGCCAAAGATCAGGGAATCGATCTCCTGATCATTGGATACCGTCACGATCACGGACTTGCAGAACCCCTGCTGGGTTCAACAGTAAAGTACGTTACGCACCACGCTCCATGCAGAGTCCTGGTGCATGTGCCTCCGATCAGGGCGAAAGCAAAACCGGCGGTGGTGAGCGAAAAGAAAGCGGAGGAGGAGGCCGAAAGAAAGAAGAAAGAAGTTGCCTAGCCCAGCGATCTTGATCCCGGCAGCCCGATGAACTGAGGAAGAAGGTCAGGTGAAAGCTGGGGAGGCTGGGCGGCGCAAAGGGGGGTGTGTACATGCGGATATCCGTATGGGGTCTGGCGATGGCATTGGGGGTCCTCTGGGCAGCGTGTCTCCTTCTGGTGGGGGTGGTGAATCTTGCGATACCCTCCTACGGGGCCGCATTCCTCCAGGTAGTGAGCTCGATCTACCCAGGCTATCATAACTCACGCAATTTCCTGGACGTGCTGGTCGGCACAGGTTACGCACTGGTGGACGGCGCCATCGGGGGCATGGTGCTTGCGTGGCTCTACAATGCTTTTGCAGGCCGGTCAAAGCAAGCCGAAGGGCAATGAGACCGCCAACCGCGGGGCCTGGCCAGCGAAACTTCTGCGTGCTGACCTGGGGGCGGTCTCAGGGCTTGCACGATCACAAAGGGCACTTATCCTTCTCGCCGGTCCGACGCGGAGCGCAACAGGACGGCAGGCGAAGACCAGCATGCCTTGCCTCATCGAGTCCCATGAAAAGGACCCTTAAGCGCTGGTGGCTGCTTGCGGTGGGCTGGGCGTTTGTCGCGCTCGGCGTTGCGGGGCTGTTCCTTCCCTTCTTTCAGGGCATTCTGTTGTTGCTGATCGGTCTCTCGATTCTTTCCACGGAATATGCGTGGGCACACAAGGTCCTGCAAAAAATACGGCTGCGCTTTCCGGGTCTCAGCAGCCGATTCAATCAAGCTGGGGCTCGGGCCCGAGTATGGCTTAAGCGGATTGCCCGGTCGGGCTCGGGCAAAATGCAAGGTTGAAGCCCAAGGCTCGTTCCTTCAACACGGCTATCTTCCCCAACGTGCGTTTCTTTTCCACACAGGCCGGGCAAATGGTATCTTATGAGTTAGAAGTGTCCACCCAGGTCATGGGGCAAGGGTATGTTTGGGGTGGCAAATCCAAGGCGCATACTGCCGCACATTGCGGACCTGAGTTTGCGAGATGCGAGGGAAGCTTTTCCCTCAGGCATTTTGTTGTGTCTGCTGGACGTAAGCTGCGGAAGTCCGAATCCCGAGGTCCTTCCACACCGCCACGGCTTGATGAAAACCGCGACCGTTGAAACCCAAATCCATTTCGACTCGTCTAAGGAAACTAAGCGCGCAAACCAGTTCGACAGCTATGCTTTTCCAAAAGCGGTCCAGGGTCCTCTGAGCATGTCGGGATTCAACCTTAAAGAAGTCGTTGGGACTCACCGGCAGGCGCGGCAGATTGCATAAGAGGTAGTTCCGGCTATGGACTACGAGCGATATCAGGAAATGTCCGGATCCGGCACACGACTGGCCGAAGAGGCCCGGTCGGAGACCATACGGGAAGAAGCGCGGGCAATGTTCGAGCAATTCTTTGAATGCTCGCCGGACGCCGTTCTGGTGGTCAACTCCGAAGGCCTGATCACCCGTGTCAACAAACTGGCCGAGCAGATGTTTGGATACACGCGTGCCGAGTTGACGGGACAGCGGATCGAGTTGCTGGTGCCGGACCGCTTTCGGAAAGAACACGAAAAGGAGCGCGCCAATTATCAATCTCAACCGCATATGCGCCCCATGGGCGCGGGCCTCGAGTTGTTTGCAAAGCGCAAGGACGGCACCGAATTTCCCGTTGAAATCATGCTGAGCCCGCTGGAAACTCCCGAGGGCAAGGTCGTTCTAAGCGTCGTGCGCGACATCACACGGCGCAAGAACGCGGAGGACGCGCTGCGCACCAGCGAACAGCAGTTGCAGAGCATTCTCGACAATTCCACTACACTCATTTACGTCAAGGACCTCGAAGGCCGATACCTCCGCGTCAACCGCCGCATTGAAGAGCTTTATGAGATTCCCAAAGGCCAGATCGTAGGCAAAACAGATTTTGATCTTTTCCCGAAAGAGGTCGCGGAGACCCTTCGAGCGAATGACCAGAAGGTCCTGGAATCGTCGGCACCCATGGAGTTCGAGGAAGTAGTCTCCCACAAGGGCAGCATCCACACCTATATTTCAATCAAAGTGCCTCTCTTTGACGCGTGGGGTCGCCCCTATGCGGTGGCCGGCATTTCAACCGATATTACAGAGCGCAAGAGAGTCGAGGAGGCGTTGCTGCTGGAAATCAGCACCGTGCTGCTGTCTCACCTGGACGTTCGGGAACTTTTCACGGCGATCTCGGCGACTCTGCGCCGGATCATGCCCCATGAATATGGGTCGCTTGCTCTTTCCGAGCCGGAGAGCAGGGAACTTCGGCTGTTCTCTCTCGAGCAACCCCAAACAGAAGCCGCGCTGGGCAAGGAGATGCTCTCACCTGCGCAGCAGGCCCTTGCCAGCCGCGTCATGAATTCCCGCCAGCCGCTGGTCCTGAATGATCTTGAGAGCGCATCCTCAAAGTCCAAGGCCACCGACCGCCTGCTGGCGGAAGGAGTAAACTCCGCCTGCATCCTGCCTCTCGTCACGCGGGACCGTGTGCTCGGGACCCTCAATCTGGTCAGCCGCCGCAAAGGCGCCTTCGACCGTCAGAACGTCGAGTTGCTCCGGCAGATGGCGGGTCACGTTGCCATTGCTCTTGATAATGCCCTGACCTATCGGAAAGTCGCGGAATTGAAAGAGCGCCTGGCTGAAGAGAAACTGTATCTCGAAGAAGAGCTCCGCACCGAATATCACTTTGAAGAAATCATCGGCGAAAGTCCGGCCCTGAAGCGCATCCTGAAGCAGGTGGAATCCGTGGGCCCCACAAACGCCACCGTGCTGATTCTGGGCGAGACCGGCACAGGGAAAGAATTGATTGCGCGGGCCATCCACGACCTGAGCCCGCGGCGCGGCCGCACGTTCGTCAAACTGAACTGCGCGGCCATTCCCACGGGGCTGCTTGAAAGCGAGCTTTTCGGGCACGAAAAAGGTGCGTTCACCGGTGCCATCGCGCAAAAGATTGGACGGCTTGAACTGGCCAACGGGGGAACGCTTTTCCTGGACGAAGTCGGCGACATTCCGCTTGAACTCCAGCCCAAACTCCTGCGGGCGCTTCAGGAAAAAGAATTTGAAAGACTGGGAAGCAACCGGACGATACCCGTTGACGTTCGGCTGATCGCGGCAACTAATCGCGACCTGGCGAAAATGGTCGCCAACCGCGAGTTCCGCAGCGACCTGTATTACCGTCTCAAAGTTTTCCCCATCACGGTGCCTCCGCTGCGGGAGCGTGCAGAGGACATTCCCATCCTTGCCCGCTACTTTGCCCAGAAACACGCAGAAAGAATGCACAGGCGGATCGAAACTATTCCCGAGGAGACCATGGAAGCCCTGATGAAGTGGCACTGGCCGGGGAACGTGCGCGAGCTTGAGAATATCATCGAGCGCGCCGTCATCCTGTCTCCGGGTCCCGTGTTGCGGGTTCCCCTTGCTGAGCTGACGCTGCCCGAAGCTGAAAACGGCGACGGTGATCCCTCCGGCACTCTCGAGGACGCGGAGCGCGAACACATCATCCGCATCCTCCGCGAAACGCGGGGCGTTATCGGCGGTCCTAACGGCGCAGCCGCACGCTTGGGTCTGAAACGGACGACGCTGAATTCCAAAATGCGGAAACTGGGAATTACGCGGGAAGAGATCGGCAAGCATCTTCCCATGTGACGATATTCCGTCACCTGATGACAGGCCGCCAGCAGGCAACGAGGGAAGGCCAACCTTACACAATCCGCAATTTCTGACAACCCGTTGATTCTAAAGATTAATTTCTAACGATCAAAATTCCTGGATTTGGAACCCCGAATGCGTTGGTGACCTCCGTAGCGGTGACCCGGAGCCAGCACGGGCTGGCGGGCGAAGAGGTTATTCGGAGGAGCCAACCAAAATGGTGGAACAAATCAGTGCCCTGGTGGTTTGCAACAGCGGCGAAGCATTTGGTGAATTAACGCGCGCCCTTGAATCGCTGGGCATTGCGGTCACACATGCTCGCAATAGCCATGAGGCCTCACGACTGTTGAAAAGTCAAATGGGGATTGATGTCGTTTTCGCAGGAAGCGATTTACCAGACGGCGGCTGGGCTGACGTGCTCGGACTGGCGCAGCAAATCAGGAATTACTTGCCGGTCATCGTGGTTTCCAGGATCGTAGATGTTGGGCTTTATATCGAGACGATAGGCCGTGGCGCTTTTGATTTTGTCACCCCTCCGTTTCTTACTTCCGAACTGGCCCATGTTATTCGCTCCGCGATTTATAAGAAACTTGTCAGCGTGAAGCAGGACATGACTGCGCGGCCGGCAGTATGAAATTGGGAGAATACGTCGAGAAAGCGGCGGGACGCTGTAGCAGCCGGAAAGCCGCATGGCAGGACGCAAGGAATCGCCGATGGCGCCATGCGAGACCAGCGCGAGACGCCAACCGGCAAATCCAGCCTTGCCGTGGGTGCCAGAAGCCATAGGACCAATCGAATTCATTTAATTTGTCATAGGACGGTGAAGGATGCTTAAGATAACATTTCAGGACACCCCGGAAAGCACGACCTTCAAGCTTGAAGGCAAGCTTGCCGGGCCATGGGTGGAAGAACTCGCACGCTGCTGGGCGGAGCATTTACCTCAGGCTTCGGCCCATGTCATAATAGATTTACGGGACGTCACATACATCGACCCGGAAGGGAAAAGGCTGCTGGCTCGGATGGGAGATAAGGGTGTTTTATTCGAAGGTACGCACTTGATGACCAAGTACGTGATCGAAGAAATCAAGCGCGCGGGGGTGCGATCAGGAAAGAACGGAGGTTGAGATGCGGTCGCCATACGGACTGGAGTTGGTTGAAGACTGCCAGACTTGTACGAACAAGGCGGAAGGCTTCTTCTGCGACCTCTCTCCGGAAGGATTGAAGGCGTTTGAGGCGATCAAGTACACAACCGCATATCCCGCCGGAGCTGTGCTGTTTGTGGAGGGACAAACAGCACAGGGCGTGTTTCTGCTTTGCAAAGGCCGCGTGAAGCTGTCAATGACCTCGAGCGAGGGCAAGACGCTGATTTTGCGGATCGTCAAGCCGGGAGAAATCCTGGGTCTGCACGCTGCCGTCTCTGACACCGCATACCAGGCTACGGCCGAGACCCTAGAACCCTGCCAGGTTAATTTCATCAAACGCGACGACTTTTTACGCCTGCTCCGTGAGCACGGAGACGCCTCCATCCACGCCGCACAGCAATTGAGCGGAAGCTACCAGGCGGCATGCGAACAGGTGCGTTCACTCGGCCTTTCGCAATCGGCGCCGGAAAAGCTGGCGCGCTTTCTGCTTGAATGGTCCGCCAAGGGGCAGCCCACCAAGCAGGGCATCCGCGTCAAGCTGACCCTTACCCACGAGGAAATCGGCCAGATCATCGGTACATCGCGCGAGACTGTCACTCGAACGCTCGGCGAGTTTAAAGCCAAACACCTCGCCGAACTTAAAGGGTCGACCCTCGTGATTCAGAACAAGGCTGCGCTCGAAGCCTTCCTGGGTTGAAATTCCCCTGGAAGAAAAGTCCACCCCGAGCCGCACAATTATCGAATTTTGCAAGGACTGGTGTGATGCAGGATCCTGGACTTTCAAGTGAGGAACGCTGCGCCGGAGCGGAATGCCCTCCGGTGACGGCGATCACAAACAGGAGTGACGCGCCTCACAGCAACGCCAAACTCGGGAATCTATATTGTAATTAACATACCGCCCGGGAATCCGCCCCAGCGGCCGACGATTTGCCCCACGCGCCGTTCGATTCCCGGGCTTACCTCTTTTTAGGGCGTATAAAACCAAGCATACACCCAACGACCATGCGCAGTAAAAGGTCGCGCGGCTGTTTACTTTGAGCCGCGACTGCATCCCTGTCTCCCCGGAGCGCACCTCCACCACGGGCCATCGAGACAACATCATCCGCCAGACGGATTCACGGGGCTGCGACCGCGCGTGCCTCGCTCAAATTTAATTAGCTGTCATCTCGTTTGATTTGCAGCATCCACGCAGAGAATCTAACTCACACGCGCTTGTGAATAGCCGCACTGCTCAGCGTGACTGTCATCACTGTGCGCAGCACTTCGGTGCGGATAGACTCTCATCAGGTTGAGGGAAATTTGATGAAAACAACCCCGCATACAACCGTCGCGAATCCCGGCGCATGCAGGCATCGGAGCCAGTTGCCGGATGGCGCTCTCGCAGCCCTGCATACGATCCAAACGACGAAGGTATTTCCGACCGGTCACGAATTTTTCCTCGAGGGCCAGCCTCCGCACGGGATCTACATACTTTACAGCGGCCGCGTAGAACTCTCCGTGACGGACAGCCATGGCCGGCAAATGGTTTTGGGAACAGCATTGCCGGGGGACGTTCTGGGATTAAGCGCTGTTATCTCCGGCACGCACTATGAAGAAACGGCGGTGGCCGCAATCCCCAGCCAGATTGGTTTTGTGAAGAGCCAGGATTTTCTTCGCTTTCTCAGCCGCTATCCCGAAGCCAGCTTCTGGGTCGTCCAGTTGCTGAGCGAGCGCGTAACGACCACTCTCGCCCAACTCTCCTGCATCAGGGAATTGCCCGCCCGCAGCATGCGGATTTAGCAAAGAAAGAAATCATTCCACGGTGAGAGTTTCGCCGGCGACGTGGAAGAGTTCCGCGTGTCAGGCATGCGGCGGGAGACCGTTAATAGTGGCCTTCTTCCAGCCGCACCTTGCCGTGGAAAACCCGGTGCACGTAAGTGCTGTAAACGATCACGCCGATCATTCCCACGGCGTTGGCGATCAGCGAAACACGCAGCGCGTGCGGCGATGACGCGGCGTTATAAATGTTCAGGCTGTAGGCGGGATTGAGTGTCGAAGGAAGCAGATTCGGAAAGACCGTTAATGCTGCGGTTATCATCAGCGCCACGATGACCAGCGTCGAGGCGCGAAATGCCGAGTTGCTGCGGTCCTCCCTGCGGGAGAGAAATCCCCAAACAAGGCCAATAAGCATCACCAGAGGCGCACCCCACGCAGCCGGATGCAAGAGGAAGGTCCGCGGTCTTCCCGCCAGCGTCAGAAACGTGGCGACAGTCACAACAATCACCATCACGACTACCGCCCACCAGAGCGCGCGCGACCACCGCACGGCCCGTTCAAACAACGCACCTTCAGTCTTGACCCGCAGGTAATTTGTCCCGTGCCAGGCAAGAAGCACGGTGCTCAAAATTCCGGTGAGCAGCGAATAGGGGTTCAGCAACAGAGCGAACGTTCCCTGGAAATAACCATCCGGACCGATTGGCAGCCCGCGCACGACATTCCCCAGGGCGACGCCCAGCAAAAGCGCCAGCAGAAGGCTGCCGAACCAGAACCCCGAGTCCCACAGGGCGCGCCACAAGGGGTCTTTCACCTGGCTGCGGAATTCGATGGAAACCCCGCGCAAGATCAGCAGCCACAGCACCACCATCAGCGCCAGATAAAAGCCGCTGAAGCCCGCGGCGTAAACGCGCGGAAACGAAACGACCATCATGCCGCCGGCAGCCAACAGCCAGACCTCATTGCCGTTCCAGACAGGGCCGATCGCGTTGAGCGCCATCCGCCGCTGGTCATCTCCCTTGGCGATCCAGAGCGACACAGCGCCTACTCCCAAGTCATAACCGTCGAGCACGGCATAGGCCGTCAGCATGGCCCCGAGCACCCAAAACCAGGTTATGTTCATTGCTCCAACCCCCGCCATGTCGAGTTCTTTCCAACGCATTCGATCCTACGCATGCGCCGCCTTTTCCTCCGGCCCTTGATGGATGATGCGCGCCACGAGAAACAGGAACAAAATGCTGAGCATCGCATAGATCCCTGCGAAACCCATCGTGGTAAAAATCGTTTCACCAGCGGCCACGTTGGCAGAAGTTCCCGCCGGTGTTTTCATCAATCCATAAACAAGCCATGGCTGCCTGCCCACCTCGGAGACGATCCACCCGGCTTCATTGGCGATATAAGGAAACGGAACGGTGAGCATCAGCATCCACAAAAACCATCGGCTGGAATAGAGCTTGCGCCGCCACAACAGAAACAGGCCGATCAGCGTCTGCGCAATGAAGATCGTCCCCAGGCCGACCATAATGTGATAGCAGTAATAGGTGAGTTCCACCGGCGGCCATAAATCTTTTGAATAGCTGTTCAGTCCGTCAACGGTGGCGTTGAAATTCCCGTAGGCGAGAAAACTGAGAAATTCCGGAACGTAGATGGGATCGATCAGTTTGCCATTCTGAGTGTCCGGCATTCCGATGATCGCGAGAGGCGCGCCGCGTTGTGTTTCAAAAAGGCCTTCCATGGCGGCAAGCTTCGTGGGCTGATATTGGACAACGCTGGCGCCGTTCATGTCCCCGGTAGGAAACAGTTGCGTCAGCGAGAGAATGACACCGGCCACCACCGCCGTCTTCACCGACAACTCGCCGAACTCGCGGTGCCGTCCAGAGAGAAGATAGAAAGCGCCGATACCGCCGATCACAAACGCCGCCGTCAGCAGTGCGCCGTTGATAGTGTGGAGGTACTGCCAGATCGCGTAAGGGTTCAGCAGCACCGCCCAGAAGGATTTCAAATGGATGCCGCCTGAAGCGTCCGTTTCATAACCCACCGGATGCTGCATCCAGGCATTTGTCGCCACGATAAAGTAGCCCGACAGCAAAGACCCGCCCGCAACCCCAAGTCCGGAAATCCAGTGCAGCGTCCTGCCGACGCGCTTCTCGCCGGCAAGAAACAGGCCGAGAAAGCCGGACTCGAGAAAGAATGCGTACACGCCCTCGAGCGGGAGCGTCTGCCCGAACACGCCGCCGCCGAAGCTCGAAAAGCGGCTCCAGTTGGTCCCGAATTCGAACTCGAGCGGAATTCCCGTGACGACCCCAAGGGCAAAATTGATGGCGAAAATCTTCGCCCAGAACTGCGCAGCGTTCGAGTAGCGGTCGTCCCTGGTCACCAGGTGCAAGGTTGAGAACAGGGCGATGAAAAATCCCAGCCCCATTGTGAGAATGGGAAACAGATAATGGAACATCACCGTGAGGGCAAACTGGATGCGGTGGGCAAAAACAGCTCCGTTCATAGGCCGTCTCCTCAGCAGATGCAGAAAGCGGTTTGAGAGAACGTCGGCTCACTCAAACGCTTAAGCCGCTGGTCCGCGGGCAGGTTGGACGAATAGCGGCTGCGCCGTTTGTCTGCTCTGAAAATGGCAAGAACCGGGTACAAGGCAGAATATCATCGGCCGTTCCCAACTGCAACCCGGCTGAAGTCGAATTCAAGACCGCTCCCGGCTGAAGCATCGCTGCGAAAAACAACATTGACTAACCGAGCCCCGCGTTTACAAGAAACGAAGTGAGCCGGACGCTTCGGGTATTTCTGAGGAAATCGCAGGACGAAGGACATGGGCTTCCAGTGTTGGCAAACCCAGCTTCGCTATCGGAGTGATTGGGTTATCCCTCAGCGCGGCGGTGCACGCTCATCAATCGAACGAAACCTTCAGCACGAGAGCACGGCTCGAGGCCCGCTCGGTTGAAACAGCAACCAGCGCCGTCTGTTTTCGGGATGCAGCCGCTGCGCCTACCAGAGCGCCCTGCTCTTCCCTCAGAAAGACGAGCTTGGCGCCGTCGGGTGCCGCATCAACGGTGATCACGTCGCCGAGCGCAACCTGCTTGGTCGCCATCAGGTTTGACAGCGGGAACACCAGGTGACGTTCAATCGCGCGCTTCAAGTGGCGCGCACCGGACTTGGCGTCAGTTCCTTCTCGCAGCAGAAGCTCCCGCGCCGCGCGCGTGCACTTGAATACAAACTGGCTGCCCGGCGCGGCGGAAATGATCCGTTCCTGAACTTTGTTCAGTTCGATGTCGAGGATCTTCTCCAGATGTTCCTTCCGCAGCGCCCGGAAGACAATCACCTTATCGATGCGGTTCATGAATTCCGGAGAGAATTTGCGCCGCGCGGCCTCGACGGCGACGCGGTAGATTTTGTGGTCCAGTTCTTCATCCTCAGTCGCTGACTCCGAAGCGAACCCGATGCCGCCGCTCATCAGTTTTGTAACTTCCTGCGAACCAAGATTCGAAGTCATGAAGATAATCGCCCGTGAGAAATCCACACGGCGGTTGTCGCCGAGCGTCAGCGTCGCTTTGTCAAGGATGCCGAGCAGCAGGTGCCACAGGGCATCAGAAGCCTTTTCGATCTCATCAAAAAGCACAAACGAAAGCTTAACAGTTTCGGTGTAATGCGCCTCGAGCGCTTCCTGCGTAATCAGCGGCTGCGTCTCCCGGTGCCCGAGATAACCCGGCGGGGAACCGATCAGCTTTGCAATTTCGTGGCTGTGCTGGAACTCCGCGCAGTCGATTTTGAGGACTGCGTTCGGGCTCCCGAACAGCACTTCTCCGGCCGCCTCCACCAACCGCGTCTTGCCGGAACCCGTCGGCCCCAGAAACAGCAGGTTCGCCAGCGGCCGCCCCGGTACGGAAAGTCCGGCCCGGTAAACCTGATAAATCCTCGCCAGCCGGCGGATTGCGCGGTCCTGGCCCACCACCCGCTTCATCAGCGCGCGTTCGAAATCTCTCACTTCAGGACTGTGAAGTGTTGGATCCAGTTGAGTTTGAAATGGAGACATTCCATTGTCCTCCCGGCCTTACCCGGCGTAAGGCTGTGCTCTTCCCCGACGCAGTTGGTTCAGCTTAACGTCCAGCGTGGCACGCAGCAGTTTCAGGCTTGAGGTCAGTTCCGCAACCAACTCTCGATCGTGCGTCATTTCGAGAACCGGCAGGTGCAGGTCCCCGATATCAAGGTGGAGATTGTGAATGCTGGCGAGAAGGTCCCGAAGCTGACGTGCGTCATTCTCGAAAGGTTGAACCAATTCCGATGATGCCTTCTTCCGAAGCTCCTCCCAATCGATTTCCACAAACGGGTGCCGGGAAGCCACTCCCCGAACTACGTCGTCGCTGATACGCGGCCGGCGGCCTAAACGGGCCAGATGGATCTGGCGAACACGGCCATCCTCGCGCACGTTGTGAACCAGGTAATATGAGTGTCCTCTCTTTCTGATAAAGGCCATGCCGGTCCTTTCTGCCATCGTAGTGGATACTTTACCACTACATGCTATTTTAGACGCAAGCAAAAAATTATGGTTACAGGCATAAAAAAGTTTTTTCCAGATTTCGATTCGCTCCTTCAATGACGCGCCTGCCCGCGTTTGGCGTAGGCCACGTTCTGAGGCTCTCATGCAGCCTTTCCCACCGCCCCCAACACTGTCCCAAGGGACAGGTTCAGGACAGGTTCCGCTCGATGTCATCCCGTCCAAGGTCAACCTCGTTGGCCCGATTCCGCCGAACCGGGCCGTTTTAAAGCCACCACGGCCTCCAATCTACGCCCGGGCCACCCGGAATAATGTGACAATTGTCATCTCTGAATGTGACCAATATCACGCCAAAGGGCGTGACAAAAGTCATTCCCTGCGTACGGCACGTCTTCTAGTCTGAGACTCTTAACGGATACCTCATGGGAATACAGGTCCATCCTGAAGCTGTCTCGGTTGTTACCATCGATTCGCCGCCAGGCGACGCTGTCACGCGACGAAAGAAGAAACTCGTGCGACGGCAGGGCCGTGAATACTCGCAACAACTTCGGCGCGGATTTCAGATTGTTTTTCTCCTGTTGAACGTCTGGCTGGGCGGAGAGTTTTACCTCTGGGTCCGGCATTTTGAAGTGGGTGCATCGCCGGTCGCCGTGGCGCGGCCTGCTGGCGTTGAAGGCTGGCTGCCCATCGCCGGATTGATGAACCTGAAATACTGGCTGGTAACAGGGCACGTCCCGGCCATACATCCTGCCGCAATGTTTCTGCTGACGGCGTTTCTGGGGATTGCGTTTCTGTTTCGGAAAGCGTTTTGCAGTTGGCTTTGCCCGGTGGGAACGCTGTCCGAATATCTCTGGCGCGCGGGCCGGAAAATCTTCGGGCGCAACTTCCGCCTTCCGCGATGGCTGGATTTTCCATTGCGCGGGCTCAAGTATCTCCTGCTGGGTTTCTTTCTGTGGGCGATCGCCGGGATGTCGGCGGAAGCCATTGCGAGCTTCATGCATACGCCTTACGGGCTGATCGCCGACGTCAAGATGCTCGATTTCTTCCGCTTCCTGAGCGTCACGGGAATGATTGTGATCGGCGTGCTCGCCGTTGCGTCGCTCTTTGTGGAGAACTTCTGGTGCCGCTATCTCTGCCCGTACGGTGCGCTGCTCGGCCTCGTCTCGCTCGCGAGCCCCCTTCGCATCCGGCGGAACGCTGAAGCCTGCATTGATTGCGGCAAGTGCGCCCGCGCCTGCCCTTCTTTTCTTCCCGTGGACCGGCTTCGCAGCGTGCGCTCGGCTGAATGCACCGGTTGCATGGCGTGTGTTGCCGTGTGCCCTGCCGAGAGTGCACTCGGAATGTCGCTGCCCGCAATACTGAAATCGCAGAAGAGAGGAAACGGTTTGCCCGCCTGGGCCATGGCTGCCGGGATTGCTCTGCTCTTCATTGGGCTTGTAGGGTTCGCCAAAATCACCGGCCACTGGAATTCCCCTGTACCTGATTCGCTTTACCAGCAACTTGTTCCCAATGCCAACTCCGCCAGCCACCCCATGCCGTGAGGCAATGGCTGAATCTGTCTCAGGAGTATTCTATTCGCGAGGGAGCACCCGTAACGGATGGCAGTCTGGCTTCAAATTGCGCGATTGGGGCTAGACGGATGGCTGGATTCTCACGCGAGGCGATCCACTGCGTTTTTTCGGTTTGTTCCGGTTCGCTTATTCCGCAGGAACTGATTTTAAACAACTTCTCCGGTTCGTTTTGGTAAAAACGCATCTTTTTGTCCCATTTTGCTTGATTTCCCAGGCCGAAGTATCAATAACATTCCTGTTTTCTAAAGATTGCATCATAAGTAGCCCTCTCGTGACCTGAAACCACCCCTCGCCGCTCTGACCGGCCCTTTTTTCTCTCGGTAGGCCATCGTGCTGGCCTTTCGGCCCGCCTCGACATACGCTACAACTCTATACTATTGGACGCGAAAAGTCAAGTGTTTTTTGTCTCCACCGCGGGGCAGGGGCGTCCCGCCCATGAGCACGGCCGGGACGGCCCTGGCACCTGCATGCAAACCGTGGGGGCGCGGCTGAGACAAAATGTTTGTGGGTCGCGCAGAATTCCTTTGTGTAGCAAGGGCGCCCCGCCCGTGGGTACGGCCGGGACGGCCGTGGCACCTGGACGCAAACCGTGGGGTGCAGGAATTGTCTCCCGTCCTGATGAAGGCGGCAGCTTCGCGGCCGCACTCCAGGGCGACCGACTCCATGGGCGACCGACTCCATGGGCGACAAAATCCTCGCCGGCGCAACGAACGAATGCAGGCTGCTTCGGGTTGAACGACGACGTCACTTGACCACTGGGGCGAGGGCGACGCAGATCAATCCAACAATGAAAAACGCGAACATCAGGGCGAGCAGGCGTTTTGCGGAGCGGTCGGCGCGGGCGAATTCTTTCCACACGAACACTCCCCAGATGGCGGAGACCATGGTGGCTCCCTGCCCAAGTGCGTAGGAAGCGGCCGGGCCGACCATCCGCACGTAGGACGCAACAAAGTTTGAAATGGTTCCGATGCTCCAGATCATTCCTCCGAGCACGCCCCAGAAGTGCAGCGATTTGCTCCCCCGCAGGTAATCCATAAACCCGACTGGAGGACCGGAAACGGGCTTCCGCATGAAGATGTAGTTCAACGGAACGGTGCAGACCAGCACTCCGATGCCGAACACGTAGGCCACGGTGTAAGGCCCCAGGTGGCGCTCGCCTGTCAGCGCCTTGGCGACAAACGGATAGAAAAGCCCCATGCCGATGCCGCAAAGCAGGCTGAGCAGAATTCCCTTTGTGCTGAGCTTCAGGTCCTGGGAGATTTTGCGGCAGGCCATGGCGTCAAGAACGATGGCCACGCAGACGAGGGAGATTCCGCCGAACAGGAGCAGCGGATTGCCCGCCGGCGTGACGATGTAATTCAATATCGAGCCTGTTACGAGCGCCAGCCCGATGCCGATGGGAAATGCGACGGCCAGGCCGGCAATTGCAATCGCCGCCACCAGCAGGATGTTGGCAATGTTGAAAACAATCCCTCCCGCAAACGCGAGAAGAAGCTTGTGGACGTCCGCGCGGGCGAGGTTGGTCATAAAACCGTCAGGGCTTGCGGGATTTGTATTCCCCAGCGTGAAGCCTGCCAGCACGGCCATCAGCAGAATGCCCCAGACGTAATCCCAGTAGAAAAGTTCGAAGCGCCAGTTGCGGCACAGCTTCTGAGTGTTGGCCCAGCTTCCCCAGCAGATCATGCTGAGGACCATCATCGCGAGAGCAACGGAATAAGTCGAAGGAACAAACATCGCAGTGGCCTTTCAGTTGATGAACGTTTCGGTGATTAGAAACATATGTTGTTCGCGCACCTTCCCGGGTTCCGGAGATGTCATGCTGAGCAGGACGAAGGACCTCGGCCTTTTTATCACGAACTGCGGAAATCCTTCGCTGCATTCAGAATGACGGCGCTCCGGCGGCGCATCATTCCGCGTCCACCACGCAGCGGAAGCCCACGGTGCCGGAGCGGTCAGTGCTGGGAGCCATCAGAAGGAATTTGCCGTGCTCGTTCAGGTTGAAGGCCTCAGGAAAGTACCATCGCGAGCCCTGCGGATGATAGTGGCTGCCGCCGCGCAGAATGGCCGCGCGTGTGTGGAGATCGCGAAATTCGTCGGTCCATTGCCAGACATTGCCAACCATGTCCATTACGCCGAAAGGGCTCGCGCCCCTGGGATGAGCGTCAACATCGGACGGCGGCGGAAGGTCTCTTCCCTTGTCGAGCGGGGGAACGGCCGACGGGTCCCAATCGTTGCCCCAGGGATACAGCCGGCCGTCCGTGCCTTGCGCGGCGTACTGCCATTCCCATTCGTGCGGCAGACGCTTGCCGGCCCAGGCAGCATAAGCTCGCGCGTCCTCGAGCGAAACCCACGTGACGGGCTTATTGGCCCAGCCTTCGGGATACGTTCCGGTTTTCCAGTCGCGCAGGAAGTTGTGGTCATCGGCCGGGTGATAGTGCGTGGCGTCAAGGAACTTCTTGAATTCGGCATTCGTGACGGGATAGCGGTCAATATAAAATGCGTGGACCGTCATGCGACGGTGATGATAGCGTCGCGGCGAATCTTCCCAAGGCTCCTGCACGTCCACGCCAATATCGTTCCCGCCTTCGATTTCGATGCCATGCACGTCAAAGGTGAATTCGCCGCCGGGAATCAGGACCATACCCGGAGGCGCGTGGGCGGCGGGCTTTGTCGGCGGAATATCCACGATGTGCTGCGGCAGGAATTTCCATTGGTGGGAAAACGAACTCAGCGGTTTTTCGGCAAGCCTGTGCATTGTGGCGAGCAGCGCTTCGAGCTTCGGGTCGGGCGCGCTGGTTGTTGCGAGCACGGAGCCGAAGCCGTGCGCTTCGATCGCAAAGCTCAATGTTGCGGTATTGCCGCTGATTTCCGGTTTGAGTTCAGCGCCGCGCCACAGGTCGAAATAACGCGTACCTGGTTTATACGGAACGACGATCTCTCGGCCTTCCACGTCGTAGTCATTTCGATTGACGATCGTCCAGAGCGTTGCGTTTGCGCCCGGGAACATGCTGGCGAACACGCCGTAGCGGAGCGTCGGGATATGCGGCGTCCAGTCGCGGCTGACCAGCAAATCAGGAAACGCGCGCTCAAGGGTGGCCACGCGGCGAAGTGCTTCGGCATCGCGCGGAGTGATCTGGTTCCAGATGCCCCAGATGTTTTCCCAGCTTTCGTAGCCAACGCCGTTGAAAAACGCAAACTGAAGGTCATCGGTCTTGTCGCGGGCCCAGCGGTTGCAGACGTTTACCATGTGCCGCGGTTCGAGCCACTTGTACAGGCTGACCATCGGCTCAAAAGGGTATTCCCAGTAACCCCAGGTCATGTTGTTCCAGGCGAGGGCTTCGCCCGGGCTTTCGGGGGCTCCTTCCGGCTCAAAGGCCAGCGGATGGCCCGTTGCGTCCGATGCTTTGCGGAAGGCAAGCGGGACTTCGCTGAGGGTGTCACCGTTCACACCGTCCGCGCCGATTTCGGCCAACAGGTGCGCCGTCGCGTCCCAGTTGGGCACGCCCTCGTCGCGCGTGCCCTGGTCCCAAAGCATGACGGGAAACAGCACGCGCACGCCATGGCGATGGAAATCCTCAATCATTTTTCTGACGCCTGCAATGCCTCCCGGCATGTCGCGGAGCCTGTCGTACTGGTTGCGATTGTCGATGCCGATGTTGGGATATGTGTGCCAGATGAGGACTGCATCAATGCCGCCGTAGCGCTGGTTGAGATCATCCAGGTAGCGCTCGACGGTGTAGCGGCGAGTGACCGGATCGTAGAAGAAGCGGTCCTGCATCATCATCTGCGGCTGTATGAAGGAGCTTTGCGTCCACTTCAGTTCCGGCCGCTCGTACTGGGCGCCGTCATAGCCTGCACGAATCAGGCGCTCCATGCGGAAATGGCGGATGCCCTCAATCCATTCCTGAAAAACTTTTCGGGAATATTGCTCCTGCTCCGGACTGTAGCAGCAGTGGCTTCCGCGTTCGATGTACCCGGGTGGGCCGGGGATCAACTCGCCTTTGGGCGGATATTTCGTGTCGTGGGCGAACAGCATTGGCGCCGCCATCAGTCCCATCGCAGCAAGCACCCAAACGTACTTTCCAGGCATAAGCGGGCGTTCTCCTTCCAGTTGTTCCGGCTACAATGAGCAAAACCTTCTTCGCGCATAATTAAACCCGAGAGGCATCCGGAGTTCCAGCGTTATTTTCCGACGTGCTTATCGGGGAAGCTCCTGCCGACAGGCAGACGAGTGCGTTGACTGCGCCTGCTTTTGCGAAGTCATCGCGGGACAGAGATTCGTGTCGGGATAACAGGAAGGCTGAGGGTGTGCTTTGGTATGGAAGATCTGGGGAGGAAATGATGGAAGGACGACGGCGAAACCGTGGCAGATGGGTCGCGGTCGCTAAGACTTCTGGCCGTGAAGCTGGAGCATCACAAGGTCCACTCGCCGCCTGACGTCGAATTTGGCAAGCAGGTTTGACACGTGAAACTTGGCCGTGCGTTCGGAAATATTAAGTCTTTTGGCAATCTCTTTATTTGAAAGGTTCTCGAGCAGGCACTCGAGGACCTGCCGCTCTCTTGGGCTTAGCCGATGGGGACGTCCCTTCACGACCCGCCGGCGAGCGCTGTGGACTATCGAGTCCATAAAGCGTGAAAGCAGTCGCCGTTCAACCCAGTACCCACCTTCCATGACGGTTTTAACCGCTTCCGGCAGGTGCTGTGAGGCTTCGGAATAATCGAGGAGCCCTTTCGCACCGAGTTCGAGCAAGGGAAAAGCACTCGAATCGGTGATTTTTTCGGACAGCACGATCACGCGGGGATTGGAGAAACGGTCCACCAGCGAGTCGACCAGAGTGGCGGCGAAGGGATCGTGACCGTCGACTACGTAGACGTCAGCGCTGGGAATCCCCAAGCGGTTTACGTCCTCTAAGAAGACCTGGCGCAGGCGAACGGCCTTGGTCGTCATTTGTGCGCGGGAGAGGTTTCGGCTGAATTCTTCCAGAAGCAGGGGGTGAGTAGACAATAGGCATACAACAGGTGATTTTCCCCTCTGCTTCCCCCGATCCATCGCAATGCCTCGCAAATCCGCCTTTACTGGCGTCTTCACTTCACAGTGTACTTCCAACTTACCCGGAAGCTCACGAACCAGGTTACTGGGGCTTCAATTGTCGATGGTAAGGATCATATCGAACAAAGCCAATGGATTGTCTTGGTTACGAGTGCCGTGAGAGGGTTTACATCTGCCCTTGCGCTTCGAATAGTACTTGGCGAGTAACTTTCTATGTTGGCCCTGTCCGACGGTACCACCTATATCCTGAACCACATCTAGCCCTTCGTACAGTTGTTGCTGGAACGTTGCCCTTAGTAGTCTATGGACGGTTGTTGATCGGTCTACTAGACCAGGGCATTGAGTCCAGGGAGGGGGACGCCCGATGCGCAATAAAAAGGTTCGAGCAAGGAAGGGCAGACCCCAATGGGCAAGAGGAGCCCGATCTCAGGTGGTTACAAGCATCATTTACTCGTACTTGCAGCACTGATTGCTTTGTTATGTTCTGGCGCCGCGTACGCAAGAAAAAGCAATGGTAGACCATGGGGGCAGGCAACGATCCAGTTTGCCATCGCCAGTATCACGCCAGACTCGGGGCCGACGACAGGCGGGACGAATGTAATCATAACCGGCTCGGGGTTTGACAGTTCTGCCTCGGTTTCATTTGGCGGTGTTGCCGCCGTTAGCGTTACGTATATCAGCTCGACCCAACTGCAAGTTGTCACTCCCGCACACGCAAGTGGAGTCGTAAGCGTCGCTGTCAATCAGAAGCAGAATCAGTCGGCAACACTGGCTGGAGGGTTTACTTACAGCAACACTCTGAATATTTCCGGAATCTCCCCGACGTCGGGCCCGGCAACGGGAGGCACAGTGGTCACGATAACGGGGACAGGCTTCCAGACGGGAGCAAGCGTGGCGTTCGGCGGCGTCAGCTCGGCTGCGGTCACGGTAGCAAGCTCTACCGAAATTAATGCTGTCTCGCCGCCGGAGAACACGGGAACCGTCTCCATAACCGTGACGAATGCGGACAGCCAGTCGGCGTCTTTGCCGTCGGCATTTACGTTTACGTCGGGGCCGTCCATCTCCTCCGTGACGCCCAACTCCGGGCCGGTGACAGGCGGCACGACCGTGACGATCCTTGGGAGCGGTTTCCAGAGCGGGACAAGCGTTGCGTTTGGAGGAATTTCGGCGGCTTCGGTAAAGTTTGTCAGCTCGACCGAGCTTCAGGCCTTGACTCCGAGTTCACCGGCGGGGACGGTAGCCGTCGCGGTTGCAAATTCAAGTACTCAGACTGCTGCACTGGCGGCAGCCTTTACTTTCTTTCACACGGTGAGCCTGGCGTGGGCGGCCAGTACGTCCAGCGTTTCAGGCTACAACGTCTATCGGAGCCAAATCTCGGGCGGCCCTTATACGAGGATAAATTCCAACCTGGTTTCCGGAACCTCGTTCACCGATAGCAACGTGCAGGCTGGGAACACTTACTTCTACGTAACAACGGCCGTCAACAGCAGCAACGTTGAGAGCGGATATTCAAACCAGGCGACGGCGACTATCCCTTCGCCTTAATGAACCCCCGGTTTACCAACGAGAATTGGCACAACCGCAGGCGGGCAAGGCGGAGCAAAACCAGAGGGGCCGTATGAACCGTTTTTATTGCGGCCATGTTCACATAATCCGAGGAGTACTTTGGCGCTGAAAGGCGGCTAAAGTTTCAGGCATCTCGGGAGAAAGTTTGATGGTGTCACGAAGAAAACCGAAAAGAGGGATGACCGCACCCCTGGTAGTATTGTTTGTGGCAGTTCTGCCTGTGATGTTCGGTGCATGTGGAGGCGGAATAATAGATTCCACGAGTGCCACGACACAAGGCTCCTCGATATCGATCGCCTCGATAGTCCCTGATACAGGCCCGACTGTAGGAGGGACGACCGTCACCATTAACGGTTCAAACTTCACAAGCAGTTCGCAGCCGAAGCAGCTTTCTGTCAGTTTTGGAGGAGTCCAGTCGCCCCATGTTACTGTCGTGAGTTCCGTCCAGTTGAGCGCGATCGTTCCTCCGCATGCGGCCGGAACGGTCAACATAGTGGTGTCGGACTCAAACGGCAACTCGAGTTCGCTGCCTCGCGCATTTACATACACCTCAGCGCTAATTACGGTCAGCGGTGTCTCGCCGAACTCAGGATCCACTTCCGGCGGAACGGCTGTGGTTATCACAGGTTCAAACTTCGCGAGCGGAGCAACCGTTTCTTTCGGCGGAACACCGGCCACAGCGGTTTCTTTCGTGAGTTCGACGCAGCTGAACGCCACCACGCCGCCGCATGCTGCCGGAACAGTTGCCCTCTCAGTCGTTAACCCGGACGGTACAGCGGGCGCGCTTTCGAATGCCTTCACCTTCACTTCGTTGTCATCCTCATCCATCGCAGTGGCCGGTGTTTCACCCAACTCGGGACCGGCTGCCGGAGGAACCCAAGTGACAATAACCGGCTCCAACTTTCAGGCTGGAGTATCGGTAACCTTCGGCGGACTCGGGGCAGCCTCGGTGACGCTCACGAATTCCTCAACAATCGTCGCAGTTACTCCGGCACACGCGCCCGGAACAGCGTCCGTCACAGTGACAGGCTCAAACGGTCAGTCGGCATCATTGCCCTCCGGCTTTACGTTTCATAGCGTCGCCCTCTCCTGGAGCCCACCTTCCTCCTCGCCCGTGCCGATCTCAGGGTACAACATCTATCGCGCATTGGCTTCGTCAGGCCCATTCGCCAGACTCAATGGTTCAAGCCTGGTAACAAGCACTTCGTTCAGCGATCTGAATGTACAGGGAAGCACTACATACTATTACGAAGTGACATCTGTCGACTCCAATGGTGTCGAAAGTCCTCCCGCTGGTCCGGTCGCTACAACCGTCGGCCCGTAAGATCTGTCTGAAAAGCAAGTTTCCAATCAAACGAAAGACGGGCGTCCGTGAACTTTAATAATAGAAGGCTTCATGACCAAGAAGGTACTGCTGTTTTGAATAGCGGAAAAGTAACTCAGGACACACACAAGGTAGCCCAGAGCGGTGGTTTGAGCTCCGTTGTGCAGGTAAGATCGCACCGTCGACGACCGGGATTTCGATTCCATCCATTTTTCAGCAACCCAGTAGAACAGGCTGCCTGCAGAATTTCAGACTGAGAGGGCAAGCGCGCTATTTTCTAAACGTGCATATGCAATTCTGGCACGATCACTGCCTTCTCCAAGAATTTCCCACCGGCCATCATTTCTAACCAACTTCATTCGGTTCCTCTGGCGCCACCATTTGTTCAGGTCCGAGGGGAGTGTAATCCAGAGGCCTGCACTTTCTCGCAGTTCTGAAAGCCGGTGGAGCAATGCCTTGTAAACTCCCTGCTCCCGTTCCCTGATGATATAGTCAGGGTGAATAATGAAATTCATCACACCGTGCTTTTCAAGGACCAACCGGATTTGTTTGTCCCACAAATCCAAACTGTATTCACGCAAGATGTTAAACAAGGAGTAATCCTGCGTCATTGTCGTCGGAATTTCCAGCAGCTTGCCGACATAGTATGGGAAGATAGTGCAACAACCTCCATACTGCGGGTCCAAGAGAGCACTAGTGGGGACAGACATATCGTACTCGAATTCGAGTAGATCAAACCAACTGACATTCCGGTAGAGCGCTCCTGACCTGAATCCCTTAGCGCCGAACTTTTTTCCGTACAAATTAATTTGGACAGACCTCCGCCTGAATTTTTCGTAATTTTGAAAGAGCCGTCCATCATGGTTCAGATCATGAACATTTATCTCGAAACCTCGTTTACGTAGGTTCTTAAGGTAGTCCTCGGGTACAGCGTAACGTCGTACAGGAACAATCTGAAAAGAACTCTTTATCCCGAATGAATCATCAATGTCCATGAGTTGGTCACAGAAATCTCTCCCAACCCTCGTCTCAACGTCATGGGTTATGACTGCGCATGCCTGCGCGCCATCAGGCCAGAACCAGATGAAGGGCACCTCTTTCAGTCCTTGGGCTTTAAGGTTCAGCCGCATGGTTTCCTCAAGTATGCCTTCAACCGTTGTGTCGATCGGCCAGCTTGGAAACTTTCTCTTATCCCAGTTCCGCAGAGAGTACCTCTGGAGATGCTTCCGCACTAGGACCGGCATTATGGGCCGAGCCGTGTAATACACGAGGCGTTTAAGCTGTTGACCCCCTCCCGTGCTGGTTGTTTTGCTTACATTGTGCACGTACCTTTCAAATCGGAGATTAGAAATTAACTCGGCAATATCAAATGAAAGCTGAATTCCTTCATCGTCATTACCTATATGAGCCCGAGCGTCCTTCAGGGGGAATTGCAGGTTGCTGGAAGGCACAAAAGCGGAGCACCTCCCGTAACAGACCAACGCGGGGCCAAATTTGAAGAACCCGGGGCACTCCGACAGACGGCCTTGAACAGATGTGTGTACGTACTCTTCCGGGCACTGGAAATGATCAATGATAGTCTGGTTCGACGAATTCATGCCGGTCAGACTCCAACTCCTGGCGGAATTCTCGCGGGGTGTTTTTGTACCGAGTCTCAGGTGTGAAAGAGTTTGCGTGTTTATAAACCTCGACTGCTCCAATGCAAAACGCTCGCGAGCGGGACGAGATGGAGTGACGCGTGATAAATCGCTGGGATCCAACCGCATTGGAAATTACAAGAAAACGCGAGGTGCGTTCAATGGCCCATGGATCTCAAGCGGCTCCCCAGCATCCACTTTATAAACACCGTCATCAGTCACACCGGTTCGCACCAACTGAAGGGGGGAGCAAGGATAAACCACAACGCGCAGGCGGTCTCTCCCGGCCTGTTCTCTTTGAACAGCTTCGACAATCTCGGACCAATCAGAACTCAAGCGGATTCCCGGTGCACTAGATGGCAGCCTTTCCGCTTGCCTCCCCGGCCGATACAACCATATCGGATTGTTCCGACGCTGCGAGTTGTTCTTCGGAGCATCTCCGGAAATCGGCGTTTCTCTTACTCGATTGAATAACCTTCGCCTCAAAGATCGCCCCGCCTTAGCTGACAACTCATCAATAGAAAGAACCGAAAGCCGTCGTAGCATGTGTTGCACGCGGTGATGCGAGGGTTTATTCACGAAAGGGAAAATGTGATGAAGCCCGGGTCCTTCGCTGCACGAGGCGATTACAATTTTCGACGCAGTGGCACTGTTGCTGTTCAGGGGGACAAATCCTTTCATGCGCGCCATGGTCAGAGACAAATCATGTGGATAAGTATTGGCGATAATGACATCGGCCTCCGGTGACGGTCCTGTGCAATAAACCCTGCGGTAAAATTCCACTGCCTGCTGGAAGTATTTCCGCTGGTCACCGCAGTACATTTGAATGATTCTTCGGTCAGGGTCCACAATCAGGGAGATTACCGTGTTCATTCCAATCATGGCGGCAATTTCATCCAACTCCTGACGAAAAGGATTGGCAGCGATGTCGGCTCCCCATCCCACGGGCAGATGACGAAAATGCAGATAATAGATCGTGCGAATACCAAGAACACCCAATATAAGTTTGGATCCTCCGCCGAACCCCGCAGTGTGATTCGGATAAATTCCACCCACTCCCACGACCAGGTCCGATTCCAGGATATTCTGATTTACGAATACCGGAGTTCCAAAAGTTGTCCTCCCAATCCGCTTAACGTTGCGGAAACAGTCATGGATGAAAAGCCGGCAGCGCAATGCAGCTTCTTCGCCTATCTTCTTGGACATCGCTTCCGGAGAAGGCCTGCCGTGGGCGCCAGTCGCCATGACAACGGTGATGTTTTGATCGGGTATGCCGGCCTTTCTAAAGTGTTGCAACAATATGGGCATAATGCGTGCGGTCGGTGTAGGTCGGTTCAGGTCATCAACAATAACCACCGGTCGCGATTTGCCCTTGCACATCAAGCCGAAGGAAACCTGCCCTGCCGGGTGTTCGAGCTTGCTAATGATTTCCCGCTCATCCAACGGCGGAAGAGCCTTGGGCGAGACAACATTGACTTCCCAGTTGGCCGGCACCTCCAGATGGATATCCCGGTCTCCGTACCACGCTGCTGTCCTCAAGGACACAACTGGTTTCATACCAGACAATTCACCCAATAACCCAAAGGCCAGCTAAGATTTCACAGCAGTAACCAGGATTTGCGTTCCAGTTGACCGCAATAAGAACACGCCCTGATCTGCAAGATGCTGCAATCGATTGTGGAGGCTGACCGCGAAAGAATCTGAAAAAGGTTCATACCTGAAAAACGAAAATGGTCCAAACCCGATTGTATGGTGTTTGATAACCATCAATCCCACCGATGCGAGAAGCTCTCTAAACTCTGTATAACTGTGCCGATATACGTCGGGCTCTTTTGATGGCTTGCGCAATCCATATTTCTCAAGCGCCTTCTTTAATTTTCCTTTCAGTCCTGCTAATGCAGGCATACGGGCGAGATCAAGTATATGGTTAAGACGATAACGATTATCCGCATTGATGATTACATAACCACCAGGAGCCACGACCCTCGATATTTCTTTCAGCGCGTCATTGATTGCGGTGACCCAAGGAACAACGCCCAAGGCAATCAGGCATCTGAAAGTTCCGTTTTGAAATGGCAATCGACACACATCGGCAATATGAGCGTTGATCCGTTCGTGAACGCCAAAGTTCCGCGCGTTGCGTTTAGTCAGGTCAACCATCGATTTGACCCGGTCAAGGGCTTCAACCTTATATCCCCTTCGCGCGAGATCAACCGTCAGCAAACCAGCACCGCACCCAACCTCTAGAATCCGGTCTCTTTGGGGCAGTGCCAACTCGTCGAAGTATTTTAGTGCCATCAAACGACGCTGCTGATGAATGACTGCAAAGACGTCATTGCCGTTATAAAGCCCATCCCAATAAGATGATTCAGCGTCGAAATACTCCGTGACGGCTCTTTTTTCCACGGGCTTGTCGGCGGGTGCCTCTAGTGGCATACGCGTTCCAACGAATCCGCCATGAAACTAGCGGTTAAGAAATCGAAAATCTGATACTCCTTGAGAAGCAGTAAAGCGCCGGAGCTATTCAGCGTTTACGGATCAGAGTCGCAGGGTTCGGGTTCATCCAGACAACTGAGTCGCCTTACCGCTGTTGGGTTTTGCCATGGTTTAAGAGCCGTTCGGACATCCAGTGGAGAGAACGTCCCACCATTGCCAGAAAAGGCCGAAAGTCATCCGTGGCGAACCAGGAGGCTTCTTCCAGATTTTTGAATGAGCGCAGCCATCCGGCGAGACCCAGCGTTCCATCCTGGAAGCTGCACGCAGAGGAAATCACGTCAAAATTCTCCGCCACCCATTTCCGGCCCTCTTTAGGCATTCCCTTGGGTACTGGCTGGCCCGTCAGGTCCCGATAAAGTGCCCGCACAACGTCAGTTCCATTCTCGTCAACAAACAGACGGAAGGTCACTCCTGTGCGTGGATTCACATCAAGCAGCTTGTATTGACCGTCTCGGACATCGTACTTATATCCGATATCGAGGATGCCCCTATAGCCGATCACCTTCATGAAATCCGTGGTTATCCTGATAACTTCGTTGTTCGTAACGCAGACTCCCAAGCTGGTTACCCCCTTGTAGGCGGGGTACTGACGGATCTTTTTGCCTGTGAGGCCGAAGAGACACTCTGAGGTTTCATTGAAATACCCGTTAAACATCCAGACCATTTCCGAGGAGCCGGGAATGTATTCCTGAAGCATCAGATTGCGTGCCTCTGGCACCTCCCATTCATCGTAAAGCTTTAAAAGCGTTGCCCGATCGTGGACAAGCGTCATCCTTGTACCAGCGTGCCGCAGGAGAGCCACTGTATCGATACCTTTCAGCATAATAGGGAAGGTCGCAGTTGTGAGATATGCAATCACATCCTGGCGTGAGCGCGGAAAGATTGTAAGAGGGGTTGGTACTGAATACCGTCTGCACATCTCATACATTGTTTCCTTGTTGGAAAGCGACCGCGCCAGCCCGGCAGGTTGATTGGGAAAAAGAAAATCATGCTGCAACTCCTCCGCGTGATCGGCCACAAACAGACAGCTCCAGTCATCTGTCGGCAGGAGAATTGGCTTCTGGCCGATCTCGCGGCTGAGCTGCAGCATTCTGTCAATTGAGGCACGTGCAGGATGCGCCCTAAGGTCCCAGAAAAAAGTCTTTTCCCAGTATCGCGACCGGGCGGCGGGTGAACGGGGGTCAGCATGGACCCCGTATACCTTGACGCCAAGGCGACCCAGACTCCGCGCAATTGCATGGCCATGGTAGCCAGGGGCAATCACGACGACAGGGACCGACGTTTTCAATCGGCCTGTTTCCTGATCTAACTGGACAGCATACCGTACCGATTCCAGTTCTGTCCTTGCCTTGCCCAAAGCCGCTTGCCGTGTCAATCTTCCACCACCATTCCGTCTTCAAACCTGTAGACATGGTCGAGATCATTAACGTGGGTCAGGATGAAATCGAGGTCCCTCGTTTGGTTGGTGCGGCGCAGATAGTCAGCGCTGTGGCCTCGGGTAATCTCATCCAGCGAAGCTCCACTCCATTTTCTGATGATCTCGGTTGTGCTGGTATCCAGAGGATTATACCCGAGTGCGACAAGCTCTTCGGCAATCCACGCGCAGCACAGTTGGTCCTCTTCCCGAAACTCATTTCTCGAACCCGCACCGATTACGGCAATTGCCCGGTGCCGACGGGCCAGTCGCCGAGCCGTCGCTTTCCAATTGCGAAGGCAAGCTATGTACATGCATTGTGATTTGCTTCCGGAGCATACGAGCTTTGAACCCGAAGTCGATAGAAGAATCATGGGGCGCTCAGTGTCGGTTCTCGCTTCGATGTCAGCCGGGCTGTTATTCAAATGGAAGCCAAACGGCATGTTGCCTCCGAGTTCGCCGACAAGCAACGGATTCGATAGCTTGCCGGCGAGCTCCATGGCATCTTCCAACGTAGGCACCGGAAAACACGTTCTCCCTCGCGCAACAGCCGTCACAATCACCGTTGTGGCTCTGATCACATCGACGGCAATGATCGCATCTTTTTCCTGATGGGACTCAACGCTCTCAGGAAAACAATCGATGACGACAACGCGTTCTTCGATAGTTTGCATTTTCTTATCTCATCTGGGTTCCTGGGTATGCCGGGCGAAGATTCGCTTTTTCGAAGGCGTCAGAATGGAGTCCGCGCCGATAGATCTCAACACGCAGCAACTCTTCCAGGCGAACGTTGCTCAGTCGGACGCGATTGCCAAAATGTTCGAGCAGTGCAAACTGGCTCGGCTTGTTGGGAGCTTCGAACATCGCGACATCGAGGCCGAACTCATTGGCAAAACGGTCTGCGAAGGAAGTGTTAAGCGAGCCATCGGTTGCGAAAAGGCCCACTCCGGCGGCGCTTTCACGCGCTTCAACAACCAGCTCAACTGCCCCGGCGTCCAACCATCTGTGCCCTCGCGCAATCGTGTCCTCAAGCGATTCCTGGTTGAATGGCCCCTCGTGCTTCTTTCCCATTTCATATTGAACTTCCAGCCCGCGTTCGTGCGCCAGCCGCACAATCTCTCGTGGATTGCATTTTAGTTCAGTGAAGCCTTCACCACATTCAATACGAGAAAAGCCGATATCCGCACACAGGTCCAGATAGGCTTGGAACTGGCCCTGGGCGACGGCAATCTCAAAAGGTCCACCCCCTGTGCATGTAGGCACATTATATGCCCGGGCCGCCGCAACCTTCCGGCGTGTTGCCCTTTCATCAGCGATCATCCAGCACGCCATGGAAATCTTTAATCCGGCCATAAGATGAGCACTCTGCTCCAAATGACTTTCGAGGGTGGAGGGATCGTATCCCGGATCAAACGGCATTGTCAGTGGTGGAAGCAGGGCTACGCCAATCAAGCGCAGGTAATGATTTGTGGTGTGTGGCTCCCGCCTCCCTATTGCATTCATCGGTCTTACATTAGGTGTCGCCATGGTTTATTCCTCCATTTCGTTCCTTGATCGGTGCCTCCGATCAAGAGATAACTTTTTTGATACTTACAGGCACGAAACCTGACAAAGTTCGTTATATCCGCCGGAGTTCACTAGACGTTCACGTCCCAGAGATATGATTACCGTTCGAATATGTACGTTGACCGGGTTCCCATCGTTTGGAATTTGTTACCCTTCAGCTTATTGCTTGACTTGCTGAGGGCGTAGAGGTCAGTGCAAGACCTGGTTGCCCTTGTTGAGACAGATGACCAAGGGGGACCAGAATCCAAGGGCTGTGAGAGGCGGCGGCGGCTTTTTTTCAGTAAACCGAGTCCAATTTCAGCTCCGCAACTCCGAATGATTAAGCCAGCCTGCGTGGTATCAATCCATTGATGTAGAAGCCTGAAGCGCGTGCGAATCACTTTCTGGCGATGCAACGACCCGGTGCTCTACGCAACTGAGAGATGTCGTGAAGGATTTCTTTTCGGATTCTCGACTCGAGGCCTGATGAGCGAAGCGTTTCAATGTGCGACTCAAGAAGGGTGGCATAGTGGCCCTGCCAACCGTTTGAAAAGCCCGAAAGAGCCGTCTATGGATGAGGGCCGATTGCACCCAATGCTTCGGCCGCGAACTGTGAAAATCGAAGAGGCCCAACTCTGCCAATAGCCAGAAAAGTTGCTGGTCTTCGGCCGCAGGATGGCCGATCGCCGTACCGCGGAAGATGGGATCATTTCTAAATGACAGCCGCGTCGCCTCAAACAAGAAAGCATTGGGGTTTGTCGTTGGTTTCCCCGCATAATCGAAAAAGGGGCCATCTTGAACACGCACGCCGGGCTTGATCACGCCTTCAATCACTATTTCTGATTCGGCGGGGACTTCGAGATCCACTGTCTTACACCTGATAAGCCGCACCGCCTCCCCTTCTAATGCGCCGGCTAAATTGTACTCATCCGACCCACCGGGATATGCTGCAGCAGCAGCAATAATCAGCGGCTCGGCGGCCCCAATTACAACGGCCATTTCTAATGGCTGACCTTTCTTTTCAGCCTTCGCAAAATGAAGGGTCAGGTGGCTGTTCGCGTACGTACTCACTGTGGCCTGGTTGCGGCCGACAACCTGCATACGATACACCCCCAAGTTCCGGGAGCCCGTTTCAGGGTCCCGAGTCACATTGATGTGCCAAGTGCCAATATAACGGCCGGCATCATACCTGCTCCAATGCGGAATAGGGAACTTGAGGAAGTCAATATCTTCACCCTCAACGACGTTTTCTAAAACCGGCCCGCTTTCGAGGACGATGGGCGCCAATGGTGCCGCCGCTTTCCACCGGATCTCACGAATTACCGAGTTCCAAGCCTGACTTGGGTGAAATCCCAAAGCAACCGCCATCGATGACGGGCTCCGCAGCCCGTTTGTGAACAAGCGAAGCCCCGGGTAATCCTTGATATTCTCGAACAGCAGGGGCCCTTCGGTGGTTCTCGTGATGTCCCCGACCTCAAACTTCCAGTCCACGGTGTGGGAAATGCGCTTCAAGCAGCCTTCCCTGGACAGTAGATCAATGAACGTCCGCAAATTCAGGGGAGGCTTTGGCACATCCGCAATCGGACTATCGAGCGATGTTGCACGAGAAATACCCGAACCGGCTGCCAAGCTCGAACCGGAAGCGCTCTCTAACGACGGCACTGGCGTCTCCAAAAGTCGCAATCAATGGACCAGCGAATAGTTTTCATTCGCTTCTCCTTCTGTAACGCATCAGACTTGCTGCCCTCCTGTTCAACCGGTTGGAAGCAAAAAGCTTGAGGTAGGATCGAGGTGGTCGCGAAAGCACATGCCGCCGTCAACGACCGAATCCGGGCCCCGCGTTCCGCGTCATTGAAAATGCAAAAATCCCCATACCAGCGTGTGCATTTTTCCATGCGTGCCAGATCAAAACTTCGAGTTGCTGAAACATTATTCTCGGGCCTCTATAGTGTAAAGTGTTTGTTAATCTTAGTACATGTGCTTCCTCAGCAATATTGTGGTTCGATTCCGGCTCAGTGAGGTGGCCAAGCGCGTGGTAGAGTGCGGTTTCCATGGCCTCATAGGTGCGGGAGACGTACGTGCGTCTGGTTATCACTCGGATTTTGTTGTTGAGACCTTCGACGGCGCCAGCGGAGATTTCGCCTTTGGCGCGAAACCCATTCAGCAAGAGAGGGTCATGGGCGCGCAGCATTTGGGCGACTTTCTCCAGCCCTTGGTGTGTAGCTCCTCCGTTGCGCGTGCGACCCTCACCTGGGTCCAGGAATGTATCTGAGCAAACCAGTGATTGCCTCTCGCCGTGCAGCATCTGATTCAAGCCAAACCTATCTCCGCTGCAGAAGGTGCCACATCACATTTGTTTTCTCCGTTATAGCTCTTCACTGGGGAAAGGCTCGCGTTCAGGGCTCATGTCGTTACGTGGGAATAACTAAGAATGAGCCGGTGCAAGATGAAAAGTGAGCGATTTTGCAGTTGATCTCTGCGCACCACACTGTTGAATTCCATAAATTCACACGCATAATCGCTTTCCCCTCAAACATTGGGCTGCCTGTATCGCAGCATATGTAACAATGATATCTGCGCCTGCTCTTTTCATACATGCCAACGCTTCAAACATGACCCCGTTCCTGTCTAGCCGTCCGAGGCGGGCAGCAGCATCAATCATCGCGTATTCGCCACTTACGTTATAAACCGCGAGCGGCGTTTGAAACTCTTTCTTTGCGCGATAAACGATGTCGAGATAGAAGAGCCCCGGCTTGACCATAATGATGTCTGCGCCCTCTTCAATGTCTAGGGCAATCTCTCTGATTGCCTCGTCAGAGTTAAAGAAGGCCATCTGATGGCTCTTCTTATCTCCGTTGGAAGGGGACGATTCTGTTCCTTCCTTGAAAAATGGTTCGTAAAGCTTCGAGGCAAATTTCGCTGAATAGGCCATGATGGGTAGATTAGAAAAGCCATGCGAGTCCAATGCCTGTCGCAGAGTTGCGATTTGCCCGTCCAGCATAGCGGCTGGCGCAACCATATCACTACCCGCCTCCGCGTGTGACACGGCCGTCTTCGCCAGTAGTTCCAGAGACTCGTCGTTGACCAGATATCCATCCTTAAGCACTCCACAATGGCCGTACGGAGTGTATTCGCATAGGCAAACGTCCGTCGTGATCAGGATACCCGGAACCTTGCTTTTCAATGCTCTCACGGCTTCCTGAACGATTCCACGTGGGGAATACGCACCGGTTGCGCACATATCTTTGTCCGCCGGATCGGGGACACCGAAGAGAAGGATTGCAGGAATACCGAGATCGCGTGCTTTTTGAACTTCATCGGTCAGGCAATCAATAGAGAGATGATAATTCCCCGGGAGGGAATGTATCTCTTCCTTGATTCCATGACCCGGCACTACAAAAAAGGGCTGGATCAGATCATCAACGGAGAGTGTGGTCTCACGAACGAGTCGTCGAAACGCTCCATTCTGTCGCAGTCTTCTCAGTCTTCGAGTTGGAAATCCCATCGCAGCCTCCTTCAACGGGCCCCATGCCGTGCCCTGAGTGTTGTCCTGGTTTCAATGAATAAAAAGGTAGAATTTTCCCGCTGGCTGTTGGAATAGGGTTATCACGAACAATTCGCACCATTCCGGACTGCCTCCACATCTCCGTTCCAGCATCGGCCCACATGCGGTCCTCCGCACCCTTCAGCAACTCAAGAAAGACCTTAGTCACTTGAGCTTCGTCGACCTTGCCAATCCGTGGGCTGACTAACAGCCGCAAACGGGGCAGACCGTGTTGGCTCTCATGCTCGACAAGCTGGTAGTCCGTACTTCTGCCGCCAAAGATTTCTGGGAGCTTTTTTTCAATGATCCAGACAAAGTCGGTGTTAACAAATGTCACGCCTTCGCCGGTGAGCTTTTCATAGCTTCGAATGTTGCTGAGATGTACATCAAAACCGACTTGCCCGAATTTGCAGTCACATGCGTCCGTTCCTATAGCGCCATAATCACCCATATCTACGTTCAGTAGGAGCTTCGGGGATTCATAAAGAAGGGTCGTAAATAAATAGGAATCGACAAGAGTATCGGAATATGGAACCTGACAACGATGGGTAATAATAGCAGTGGTATCTTTGTACAGGTGGCAATGATCACTTTCCTTAAACCCCCGGTTGCACCCCGCGGCGATCACGCCTGCCTCGGAGATTCCGTAGACTGGGATTGCCGAAGCACCCGTGGATTCTATCTCTTTCCTTTTCTGAGGCGTAAGGGGTTCCCCAGTCACCAGGAATTTTGTGCCTTTGATGTTGAGATTCAACTCTGCAGCAGCAATGCACACCCTCACGGCTGATGCGGCAAAGGTATAGATAACGCACTGACCGTGTTCTTGGAGCGCTTGTGAAGCCCATTCAGCCACCTTATGTGCATGATTTAAGTCAACATACTCAGCGCTCGCGAGGGGACGCCCGTATAGTCTGCTGAGGGCGAAGAGCAGGTTTTTCCCCCATTTTCTCTTCGCGCCTGTCTTGACGTTGCTTTCATCCACTTGGGAAAACCATCGGCGGACTGGATTACCGATATGCGCGAAGCGAAGGCTGGAATTGATGCCGGGTGCACCCGGGAATACAGGGAACCAGTTCGCTACAGGCGCGGTCAGGCACCCATGAATATCAAGCAACAAGGCATCGTAGAGTGATCTTTGATGAAGGTAGTCAAAGTCAATTCGGATTCGCGTTCCCGCGCTTCGACTTGCGCCACTTTGAACCTCATAGACGTAAGACAGGAAGGGATTATCAAACATCTTCTCATGGCATCGGAACGTCATCCCGGCTCGCCTGACCGGTACCCTTCCTTTGAATTCATCCACAGTGAAATAGACACCCGCGGCTTCAAGGATTCGAAGGGCATCTTCCAAGCCGTCTCTCTCCACCCAGGCTTTCAGATCGCTGAGCCTGATTTTTTTAAGGTCGAGTATCCTTCGATAAGCACTACCTGGAAATTGAAAGATACCTTTCTCGGCAAGGTTTAAGAAATTGGCCTCGCGAGCCGCGACGCGTTTTCTGATTAAAGTTTGTGCCAGACTCTTAGCCTCTTCAGGTTCCAGACAAGCTTTCTGGAATTTTCTAAACCCATTGATGAATCTCAAGTAGTGCCGCATTCTCACTCCTGCCAATGGAACTAGTGTATGAGACGTTCTCTGGTTCTACGGACCCGGTAGGGCTCGCAAGCGTGAGCTCGAGTCGCTTGAAAAAGTTACGATAGGGATGAAATTGGAGTCGTTAACACGAAATAATTAGCCGAAATGCCGATATAATATGCGCCCCGCGACGATAAGGATCGGAAGCGGTAAGTGCCCCCATATCCATTCTCCGGGGCGATGAAGTGCCGCCGATGGATAGGGCTGAGACACCTTTTTTGAATATTGCCAATAGTTGAGCGAAGACCGTTTTGCTCCGAGGCGATCCTTGAACGTGATCAGCCCCGGATTATTCCAATCTGAGCGCCCAAGATCGAGTTCGTGTAATCGAAGACGTCGTGCCTCTTGAATTGCTTTCCAAAAGAGCCAAGGTATTCCCCCGAGCTTATTGAGCTGCGGGTCAGAACATCCGTACTTATACACAAGAGCATTTCGAAATTTCAGAGTTACGATGCTGGCCACCGGATGATTGCCATACAATGCTACTCTTATCTGCATCGCCGAGCCGAGACATGCAGCTAGGTTCTGAAACCAGCGGAAAGGTGGTGGAGGAATGCCCTGCCTGCGACGTGATCGCACAAATAATCCGTAAAACAGGTTCAGCAATTCATTTGAACAACCCACGCGATACGTCAGGCTTTCTCTTTCTGCTCTTTGAATTTTCCTCTGGATACAATCTTTGTGAAAAGCTGAGAATAATTCATTCTCCTCATGGTTCAAATCGAGGCTGTGAAAACAGTAGGTTTTATGCGGCGCCACACCAGATTGTGGATCGGGGAAGCGATTCCTCGGCCGCAATTCAATGGCTTTTAACTTCCGGCTCTCATACTCTTTGCGGAGTTCATCATACACATCTGATTCGTTGTTTCCTCTGTCCATCAGAGCGTCACAATGGTCAGAAAATGGAAGCGACACAAGCCTCTCACCCGTGAGCCAACTGGAAACGCGGCAAAGAACCAAACCATTTGTCAATTCTTTCCCCGGTGGGCAGGTCGTGTAAACAACGGGCTTGTAGCCATATGTCTGCCATAAGGCCTTCAGCCAGCCTGTCGAATGAAATACAGAAGAATCGGGATGTCTCTGAACCAAAGACTCCCATCTCTGATCGTGAAGCGGATTGATTTGATAGATCATCGGACAATTGCGAAGCCGTCGCTTCGCAAATACGCTACGCCAAGCACAATTCTAGGATTAAGTTAGGGGGTGACGCGTTATTGCTGAAGTCCTACAGGCTGATGAAATATGGGCCTAATTAAGAAAAACGATTGCGGGGGGCGGCGATTTTGCGCGACCGGGCGCCTCCCTGGTTCATTGTTAGCAGCCCTTTTGGGGAGGGCGCAGTGCCTTTGCCGCGCTGGGAGAGACACCTCGCCCTGGACTTCAGGCCATCGCTTCTGGTTCTTCGAGAACACCGTGCAGTCCCAGATCGGGTCGTCCATGTTCAGGCCCACGAACCGGCGGAGCAACGGGTTGTAATCGATCTGCTCCATCAGCAGGCGCTCCCTGCGAACTGAATAGAGGCAATGCAACAGCAGCGCCCGCAGCATTTTCTCGGGCGCGATCGAGGACCGTCCCCCACCGCGTCCATGGCGTCGAACCGAGGCGAGAGGCGCTTCAGCACTGCATCCACCATCTGGCGAATCCGTCGCAGGGGGCGGGAGGAACCCGCTAGTCCGGCGAAAGGTAGCTGAAGATCGCGCCTTGCTGAAGATCATTACTACGCACGTGTTATCCTCCTATGCAGCCCTTTAAGTAGGTTGTACCTCATCGCATATTCTTAAAAAAGACATAAAGCCGGCTCTTTCGTCAGCCTGTTAAGTCATGATCATTGGATACCCTGGAGATACGGGGCAGCTGAAAGATGCAGCACCCTCATTCTCACAACCTTTTTACGTCAAAGCCTTGGGTCACGTCTTTGGCGTGGAGTCGGGGTGTATCAGGACAGTCAATTTTCTTACGAATTAAACCTATTGAGGAGTGGCACTCAGATTCGTTGGAGCCGGTGGAGCTGGAGAACTAGAGTAGCAACTGTTAGCGTTGAAGTTTAAGATTCCGTTGCTGTCTTTCGAGGTGTTGTTGTAACAAAGTTGGGCAGGAATCTGGTAGGAGTGGCCTCCCGGACCAGGCCCACCAGTAACGTCAGGTCCTATGGCCGGCCAAGGCGGCGTGCCCCAGGATGTTGTCCACCAACTCGGCTTCGCTGAAAGGAAGAGGGAAGCCGGCAGGGTTTGGCTGGACGGCACGGGATTAGCATATTGGCTGAGCCCACTTGGCACTTCAGAAGTGTCCCAGTGCACGGTCCCAGTGGCGACATCATAATTACCCCAGCGCAACAGTGTTTTCGCAACGTTCGGATCATCGGGCACACTTGAACTCGTACTCCCATTCCCTGACCAGCCCAATGCATAGATGGAGTTGTTGTAGCCTGAGCCACTCGGCTCGACATCTTGATAATTCGTGTGATATCCCGGCGTGCCGAGAACATTCCCGATGATATTAAAATACCTGCTGCCTGCATAAAGGTTGACGGGGACTGTCTGGCTCGTTTTTCCGGGCTCCCATCCTGTCCAGTAATTTCGGAATGCTGTTTCAAAATTGTGCGTTCCATGGATGGCATCGGCCGTAAAGCCTGCACCAACATTCCCCTCGAATAGATTCATGCTGGTCCCCGCGGCATGCAACCACGTGCCTGCCATCATCCAACCCGCGGAAATGGCATAATAATCGTCTGTTGAAAAATTGTACGCCCATACGTTGCCGGAGGATGCGGCGCTGTGCATCATGGGAGCGGTAATGTGCTGGAAAATGTTGTTTTCGATCAAGTTGTCAGAACCCATAAAGTTTTCGACGCCGTAACTTTGTGAAGCGGCATTCAGAGTTCCGTAAAAATAGCTGCTCGCAATCGTGATATGGCTGGCTTGATACAGCCATATATGGTTGCGGTTGGCATCGACTGAGCGAATCCCTTCGACCCAGCAATTCTCGGCGTTGAAGAACACGATTCCGCTTTGAGCTGTGCTTCCACTATGGTCCAGTGACATGTCTTCGATGCCATCAAGCATCACGTCGGTATTTCCCCACCATGCACCGGGGCTTTGCGATGATCTCCAGTTTGGCATATAAAGGCCGGGACTAATCGTAACAGTATTTCCACTCACAGCTACGACTCTAACAATTTGCTCCTGGGCTCGGCCTGGGCGGCCACCGCCGCCCGGCCCCTCCGTCGAACAAACACCCTGCGCGTCACAAACATACACCGAACCTGTATCCGAAGGATCATTTATCTGGTCAAGAATCAGTATGTTCCCAACCTTAATGTTGGCCGTGGAGCTCAGCGTAATTTGTGTGGTTGCAACCGAGTACCCCCCCGTCCAACTGGCGGTGTTTGCGGGACCACCCGACCAACTAGAGTCACCTTCAATACAAATGTCCGATTCGGGACCGCGGCAACCAACGCTTCCCGAAAAGACCAGGAAAGTCCGATCTGCCCCGGCCCCACGAAGAGTCACATTGCTGTGACCGGCAAAATCAATCCCGGAGGACAGATTATAGGTTCCCGAATTAAGGTAAACCACTCCACCACTGGGGCAGTTTGCAATTGCGGCATTGATCTGGGAAGCAGTGACTCCTGGACTCAATGTGGCGCAAATCGACGTGCGGTTCGGAATGCCTCCTTGAACTCCTGCGTTACTCCAATCCGTCATTCTACTCGGTGCAATAATCCCGCTTTGAGCTCGGATGCAAACCGAAAATCCAATCAGGACGATGAATAAGAATACAGACGCTTTACGATCCATTTCCCTCTGCCTCTTAAGCCGGTGATGGCCAACTGTTAGGGCCAGGCATTTATACACGTATCCAACACAAACTGCAGTATACGAACATTCTCGGAACGGTGGCTACTGGACAGGGGAACAGAAAAAGGTCAGGAATCACCGCCAGCTCGTGAAGACCGTATACCCAAGCGGGTTTTCTCCCAAGGAGAACTGTTGTGAAGTTCTGCCGGCAGCATCGTTTCGGCTGTTGACAAGCGGGACTCCTCACGCATAATCACGCGGGCAATGCGTTCTGCTGCATGACCGTCCCACAGCGGAGGGATGGCCCGTCGCTCTTTCGGCCGTTCAAGCGTACGGCCGATTTCTTTGATTAGTTTGGAGATGTCACGGCCGACTAAAGTATTGGTTCCCACGGAAATGGTAATCGGCCGCTCCGTGTTCTCTCGGACGGTGAGACAGGGCACCCCGAGGAACGTTGTCTCCTCCTGAATCCCTCCGGAGTCTGTGATGACGACGGTGGCGTGCTTCTGGAGCGCAAGAAACTCGAGGTACGGCAACGGATCGAGAAAGCGGATAAGTCCTTTCGTATTGGACTTAATTCCAAGTTCCGCCAACTTCTGTCGCGTACGGGGATGCACCGGGAAAATGAAAGGAAGTTCCTGGCTGGCTTTTTCCAGGCTTGAGAGCAGAACTGCCAGCCAATCCAGTTCGTCCACATTGGATGGTCGGTGAAGTGTCACGAGTGCATAACTTCCAGGTAAGTCAGGCAATAGGCGCCCGTTTGCCTCGGGCAGCATCCTTACGAGAGTGTCAATCATGACGTTGCCGACAAAAAACACTTTCTCAGGGCTGATCCCTTCCCGAGAAAGGTTTAGGTTCCCATCCTCAGATGGCGTGAAGAGAAGATCGGATAATTGATCCGTCAGCAACCGGTTGATTTCCTCAGGCATAGTGCGATCAAACGATCGCAAGCCAGCCTCCACATGCGCTATCCTTATCATCCGTTTTGAGCAGACCAAGGCAGCTGCAAGGGTTGAGTTAACGTCGCCGTAAACAACCACTAAATCCGGCTTTGTATCCAGCAGGACAGGCTCAAAGCGAGCCATGATCTGGGCGGTTTGTTGCGCATTGGTATCGGAGCCAACCTGCAGATTGATGTCAGGCACCGGCATTCCCAACTGCCGAAAGAAGACTTCTGACATGTTGAAGTCGTAATGTTGCCCAGTATGGACCAAAATCTGCTCGACCGGATATGCCGACATGGCCCGGATAACCGGTACTGCCTTCATAAAATTCGGTCGTGCTCCCACTACATGGCAGATGCGCATGAAGCCCCCACAGGCGTTAATACAGTAGCCCAGAATAGCAGTAGAAACCTAACACAAAAGCAAATTGAAACCTCGCCCCGCTGCAGGTCAAGTTCCCTTCGTGGGAGCAGCTTTGGAAGGCCGCTGGCCGCCGAACGAAATCCTTCGTTTAAACCCCGATGATGGCTTCTTCTTTATACGTTTTCCAAATTACTTCGATACTCCGGTCACGGCACTGGGTCAACACGTGCGAAAACTCCCGGGCAGAGAGCCATCGTTCGAGTACCAAGCCTTGTTGACAGTCGACCACATAGTTGAACTTTCCATTGGCAACCAACGAGCTCAGAATTTGGACACACTCCATTCCTTCCTGAAGAAACTCGGGAAGGTTGACCTCAAAGGAAAGGTAAGGAACGGGTCGTCGCATGCCGCGCAGGACGCGCAATTCTGCTCCCTCCACATCAATCTTGATGAAAAAAGGGAGGCCAAACCTGTCCATGAGCTCTTCAAGAGTCACGGTCTCGACCTGCAGGCGTCCTCCGAAGTCAAAGGTCCGCCCAAAGCGCTTTTCATCGGACCTCAGCGTCTCCACCCACTTCATGCTTAGCGTATTCAACGCGGACCCGGGCTTGTCGATCCACATCGGCTCAAACCCGTTTTGATCACTGACCGCCTTACTTACAACGACCACGGATTTCCGTACCAGACGGTATTTCAAATACTTTTGTCTCAGAATCATCTGGTTGGCCACATCGGGCTCTACTGCAATAACCTTTGCTCCTAATCTCAGGAAAAGGGATGTCTTGGTTCCTTCGTTCGCTCCAATGTCAAAAATAAGAGAACCTTTGCGGAAGCCGCGGAGCAGTTTGCGGTAGAAGTCCAACTCATTGCGGCTCCTTTCCATCCTCGATTTGTCAACGAACTCCAAGTACAGACTGTGTACCCGCGAGGCCTTCACACGATAATACAGGCCCGTCCGTTTCAACGATCGAAGGACAAATGCCTTAGATGTCTGTGATATGAGCCTTCCTAAGGTCACTGTACCACCTTGGAAATTTCCGGCAGGGTCTCAGTCGTCAGTTCTCGGTACACTGCACGTGTTATCCGAGCTACCTCGCTCCACGAATGGCGCGCGTTGGCGTAATCGCGGATCTCCTGCCGGCGGTTCTTCAATTCCCGGAACAGATCACTTTGGAAGTACGTTTCAATAGCGGCAGCAAGGCTCTCAGGATCTCGCGGCCTGCAGATGAATCCTGTGCGCCCCTCGACGATGTCTTTTTTCAATTCCCCCACGTCTGTGGCAACTACCGGAAGCCCGAAGCTGTAACCCAGGAAAAGCACACCACTCTGAAAAATCTCCCTGTAAGGCAGAGCCAGAACATCCGCTGCAGTGAAATACAAAGGGACATCCCGGTCAGGAATGAATTCATTTCTCAGTACAACTTTTCCCTGCTCTTGGAGTCTCAGCAGCGCTCGCCGGGTCCACTGCCAGCTATCGTTATGTCGCTTGATAGGACGTCCGGCTACAATCAGTTTGTAATGAAGATGTTTCGCATGAAGGAGTTCAAGGGCTGCCAGAAGGTCGTCAAGGCCCTTCGAGGGCCGCATGTTTCCGAAGAACAGGATGGTTTTCTCTCCGTTGCTGATGCCTAATCGATGCCTTGCTTCCGTGGAGGTCAGGTCCACGGTGGGCAGCGCGTTGTTAATCCCGTAGGGGATCACTGTCACGGCTTTTTCGCAAACTCCAAAATCTCTCACCAGTTCGCCCTTCATCTTTTCCGTGTGAACGAAGATTCGATGAGCCAGTGAGTATTGTATCTTCAAGGTCAGCCGATTACTCACAGAGTCTGTGTTGTCTCTCCTGCCCATGTTGACGTTGTGTGCGGTCATGACAATCTTTTTGCCCAGAATCCTGTAATAAGACATAAGCAGAGTTCGATCAAACCACTCGATCCGGTTGTTCCACAGAATGTGAAAGATTTTCGGCTTGGCACCCCATGCATAGGCAATGAGCCTAGCATAGTTTGTCAACAACCTCACCCCTTTTTTCAGAAGGCCCTCGTTCGAGTTCGGACCTTTCCACACATCAAGAAAATTCAAGCCCGGTGTACTATGCATCTCCGGACCATCCACTTCGGAGCCGCCCACAACATCAACGTACACTCCAGAGGTGACCAAAGACATGGCTAGGCCATAGGTGTAGTGGCGGTCTGTCCCGCCAGTCAGCAGTGCCACTGCAACAGGGCGCGTCGCCTCCCTGGAGGCCAAGTCCGGGGCGCAAAAGCACGCCGACTTCAAATCTGGAATGTCCCGCAGTGCTGAGTTTCGCACCAAGGTTACCTTCCACTCGATTCGAGAATTTCTTCGCTGGTCATTTGTAGGGTGCTGTCGGCGCAGCGCTCGTCTTTCGGATCGAAAGCAGGATGCTCCAACTTCCTAGACCGGAGAAAGGGAAGCATATCAGGCAAAAGTTTGAGCACATAATAGATAGGATCAATGCTACGGTACAAAGCCACGACCGCGACGAGGTAGAAAGTCCAGAACAGAACAGAAACTGTCACCATCCGGGCCAACGCTTCCCCCATACCTGTTCCTGGGCCATAAGGATGGGCGTGGAACAAAACCATAAGCGACGCAGAAGTCGCAAGGATTGCGGCGACGATGTACCGCCAGATCACGCCTACGACGGGGCCCACGCCGAACCCAATGGGTTTTCCAGCGTACCAGAACGCGGGGAGCATCAGTATCCAGAACGAGACCGTCCAAGCCATCGCGATGCCTACTCCTCCCCACGGCAGTCCCACTAAAAACAGCGTGCCGGTAACCAGAAGCTCGATGATCCCCCAGCGAAACCACCGGTCCGGGGTACCAATGGAAAGGTGGATCCACCCGTGCGTGTAATAAAGGAGCATGACCCCGATCCCAGGCCCGAAAAAAACGAAGATCCGGCCGGACTCTTCCCATCCCGGACCCAAGATCACACGAATTAAGTCCTTGCCGACCAGGCTTAAGTTCGCCCCAACTCCCAAGGCCACAAATGCAAGCAAAGCAAGCGCCCTAAGGAGGTATCGCCGGTATTGGAGCGTGTCGTTTTTGAGCCGGCTCAAAGCTGAGACGGCGACACCAGTTATCGGAGATACAAGCTGGCTGGAAGAAAGAGCAAACAGGTCATAGGCCTTCTTGTAGAATCCGAGCGATCGTGCACCAAACCGCCATCCCACAAGAACGTTGTCCGTGTTCCGGGCAAAATAGTTGGCAGCAAAATGACCATAAACGTTTATCGCGTATCGCACCAGCTTTGCAGTTCCTGGAACGCGCCGCGGAAGGCTTGGAGTCCAACGACAGAGGACCCATGAGCCGACAGCAGTGCTGAGCGGGAGCGCAACGACACCAGCAACGAGTGCCCAGTATCCACAACCCAACAAAGCAAGGGTGATGGAAGTGACCACTGAGGCAGCGCGGGCCAAAACGTCGTTTGCAGCGATTCCTGGGAATTCCATGGCCCGCTTCAGCAATGCCAGATGCAGAACTGAAACCCCTGTGACCAAGATCGTCAGAGAAACACCAATTGTGACGGAAGCAACGCGCGGGTCACGATAAAACCATGACAGCAGCGAGCCTGCAGAAGCAAATCCTATTGTCAGAAGAAGGCTGGCACCGACGTTGATCCAAAATAGATTACTTGCCAGTGTGTGGGTAATCTCTTCGATTTGAACAACGGCCTCGGTGAATCCGTTCAGCCCGAAATTCATGATCAGTAGGCTGACTGTGGTCACCATCGTAACTACCCCGAAATCCGAGGGCGTCAGTAACCGTGCTAGAACTACTGTTGCAATCATCTGGATCCCCAAGGACAATCCTTGGGCAGAAACGGCTGCGCCAGCACCACGAACCGCGAGGCAGCGCAGTTGTCGCTCGCCTTTGGTAACAGGATGAAACTTTCCTTCCGCGTTAAATGGCCTCAAGAGATCCTCGTATAAACCTGCTCATCTTCCGGTAGAAGGCCGCCTGGAATAAACTCCCGAGATCCATCTAATGCTGCCTCCAGTTCCTTTCGTGGGCTGGCAGGAATGGCAACGATCGCCAGGAGGAGGAATATCCACATTGGGTCGAGCATTCTGAACCCGGCCTCCGCAAAGTTGTAAACCAATGCTGCGGCAAAGTACGCCAGCCTGAGGCTGCCGGCCTCCGGGTCTTGCTGATATACGGCACTCAGGTTCCGGTAGCCTGAAATCAACAGGAAGAACAGAAGAGCTACCCCAACCCATCCCAGGTTCAGATAAACTTCTAGATAACCGTTGTGGGCCTCATTAGGATGCCATAGATATATGCTCCATAGATGATTGAGCCGATCCCCAAGCCAGAAGCTCTCAAAACCGGTGCCAAGCCATGGATGGGTATCCATACTAAGGAGTGTCTTCCATAAGTCAGTCCGGCCAGTCAGAGTGGAATTCCTCCCAACCAGATGAAGAGCGGACGTAAGGACCTCAGGAAAAACGAACAGCAGCACCGCCACCGCCACCATGCCTCCCACGGCGAGATGGACGTCTGAGGGCCGGCGTCTTCCCGAAACCCTCACAAACAGCATCAGGGTTGATCCCATCAGAAAGCAGACCAGGGGGGTCATTGAATTTATTACGGCAAAAAGCCAGAGGACCGCCGTAAGCGTAAGGCCCAGAGCGATCAGCTTCCTTGTTTTTAGGCGATTTTCATGAAGGGCCTTAAGAATAAGCCAGACAAAACCAAGGCCGACCAGCATGCACATGACTCCAAGCAAGTTCTTATTGGTTGTGACACCCGAGTAAGTGACCATCCCATCTTCAACGCTGTAGACGCGCCCCAGGTTGGGATAGAACTCGATCAGCAGCACGGAAAGGGGTATCACTAGAAAACCTGCTCGCACAATGATTCGTTTGATCGCCTCCGTCCGATTCCTGTCAGTCAGAATAATGAGAACCATCACGACGTCACCTATCGCCTTGAACCATCTCTTCATGGCTAGCCCGGGAGTTGCGGACCACAACGTGCTGGCGGCACAATAGCCGAAAAAGCCCAGGAGGGGCCAGTTCATTCTCAATACCCTTACAACCCGCTGAAATCGGCTCATCAAGATGATTATGCCTGCCAGAATAAGTAATGTAAGGATCATGCGATCAAGGGGATTGCCTTCCGCAACTTCGCTTGCAGCTTCCACAGGGGCACTGCCATGCAGCCACACGGAAGCCATCCGCGATCCCACCAGCAGGATCCATATGGTGGGAAGCCACAATGCCGGCGATGGGCGTGTCTTGGGTTCCCGGTAGAGTGCAAAGAGAGCTAGGATTCCGAACCCGAAGACCAAACTGGCAAAGAAACTCATGAGGGGTTTCCCAGGCGCCTGGTAGACTTGGTACAAGAGTTGCTTTGTTGCTAGTCGAGGAACTGACGGTGCAGAAGCTCCAAGGACAACAATGTGTTCAACTCAATGGTGTAGTTGTGGTCTCCTCTGAGGTGGCCGCGCACCACAGTCTCCAGTCCCTTCCGGTTGACATATGGGCGTGAAAGGCTCCTCGAATCCAACAGTATATCCTGGACGTAATCGGAGAGAAAGTCGCGGTACCAAATGCGAAAATGGGCAAACTTGTGTCGCCCGAGAAAAAGACGTTCCAAGTGCAAAGGAGAAAGGAAATGGTCTATTCTGGCGAGCCACTGCGGCATGCCACTGTCGTATGCGTACTCTGATTTGAACGTGACCTCCTGGAACCCACGCGATACGATTGTTGAAAGCCGTCCCTTCAGGCCATTGACACCACGATCGCTTTCTAGCCGGCTAAGAGCCGGGTTACCATCGTATATTAGGCGCCAGCGGATGTCACGGTTCAGGTCCTGCAACTTTGGTGCCCTATAGATGACCCGAACAAAATCGTTGTCCAAGAAGGGTGAACGTACTGTGAGTTGGGTCTGCTCAAGAGACAAGACTCCATAGTGCCACCAGGGGGACTGCATAAAGGCAGCGAAAGTAACAGGATGTCGGCACCGAAGCTGCGCATATGTTAGCTTCGCTTGTTCGAAGCTGGCGTAAAATTCCGACTGGAAAAGCCCTGGCGTGAGATCCGTAGGCTTGAACATTGGCACTAGTGTGAGTAATTCGCTGCCATAGGTTCCAACAATCCGCACAGGTGCAATCTGGCGGGCCTTTTCACTAACATACAAGTCGGCTGCTCGATTGGCAGGGATGTTGCCGTCGCTCAGGTAAACACTACGCTCAAGATAGCGTGGAAACTGTGAGAGGAAAGAGTTGCCAACCGTCACTACGCTATGAGGCTGTTGGCAGATGTGAGCAACCTGGCGCGCCACCAACACGTCACGGCAGTCACGGAACATTCCTCCATAGGTATAGCAGGGTAGCGAGCCGGGCGCGGCCTTTTGCCATGCCATAATCACTCGAGTGTCCATTCCACCCGTAAGAGAAACCGCCACCTTCTGGGCGCCGTTAAAGTATCGTCCGAGGTTCCTCGAAAAGGCCTCCCGCAGTTCATGGTAGTACTCGTCGGCGCATAGCAGAGTCTGTCCTTCCCATTCGTGAACGTCAAAATAGAAGCCCTTTTGCGGATTTGGACTGTTCCGAAACTCCCAAGCGGCACCCCCCGGCACGAGGCTGATCCCCTGAAACAGTGTGCGATTCTCCAACACGCAACTGCAGGTCACAAACTCTCCGGCCGCCTGAAGGTTCAGTTTGCGCAATTCCGGACGGACGGCGAGGATCGCTTTGGCCTCCGCCGCAAAGTAGAAAGCCTCTTCGGATTCGTGAAAGTAAAGCCTGCCCATCCCATACCGATCGTTGAAAAGGAGCACTCTGCCGAGCCTTCGGTCAATCAAAAGCCCATGAAACTTCCCGTTCAAACCACTTGGGAATGTGGGGTCTTCTTCATAAAGGTGAACGAGGTACGAGGGCCCTTCTGTCTCCACTTGGTGACCACGGCCCTTCAGGTAAGTAACCACCCCAGGCTCAGGATACTCTTCTCCGGAAAAGAGCAGTACGACGTCTTGTCGTTCGTTGGTCAGGGGTAGGCCGTCAGCAAATGAGTCTTTCTGAACAGCCCATCCCACATATACGCCCAAGGATTCGTCCACCCAGGTTCCTGTGTTGTAAAAGGATTCCTGGCTGATGGCTTGTACCATTTGATGCAGTTGTGGCTCAACGCCTTCGCGTTGCATCTTCGTAATGAACCCCACGATTCCAGGCATAGATGACTTTGACGGTGGTGCACCAGCTTCACTAGTGCCGTCTTGCACAAAGTTGCGCTCCAAGTAACCGGAACGGCACAGCGCGGGGTACGTGCGGCACGGGGCAATATCTTTGCTGGCGATCTTGGAAGCCCAGACGGGCAAATTTCGAAGCCGCTGCGTAGCCTGTCACACTAGCGAAGAGTTTGCGCGCTTCCTAGATGTGGCGAAAGTCGGCCAGCGGCGAAAACAGATTCATATGATCTTGGACGACCTCTCGGCGCACAAGAAGGTGCTCGTGCGAGCCTGTTTGGATCGCACTACGTCGCGCTTCTACCACCGTGGCCCGGGCGGCGCGGGGACGTCCCTATGCGTGTTCCCGATCGGCAAACCTTCTTGCATACCACAGACTGCGAATTTTGCGGTATTGAACGACTGCGGCTTCAGGAACCAGATCCAACAATCTGTGGTGAAGGTTGAACTGCAAGGCCACACGCCCTAAGAGTGTCAGCGGGATGTAGTACCTTGGTATCTCAACTTTCTTGAACCCGTTGTGTCTCTTAAAGTCAGCCAGACTGTCGCTTTGTCTTCGGCCATAGGAGAAATTTCCATACCACATGTTTGGGATGCCACGATCGGCACAAGACGCCACTGCTTGGGCGATCAAAGCGTTGGCCGGTGCCAGGTCGCGGTACCGGTTCATGGCCACTATGTGCATCAACCCAGCCTGTTCCCGCTTCTCGTCCGTTACAAGCTTGACAAACCCAATCATCTCGCCCAACAAAAATGCTCCAATAAAAATGCTTTGCTCAAGGTAAGTCGCCGTCATCATACGGACGGCCTCCAGATCCTTACCGTAATGCCAGAAGCGCCTGCCTTGGCGGATTGGCGATTCGTTAAAGATCGCGTGGATCCCCCGAATGAGGGTGTCGTCAAAAGGCAGTTCACGCGTCGTGATGCCATTTTTCTCCGCCTTCCGCAGCTTGTTTCGCACCTTGAACCTGATCTGGTTTGTAATCCATTCATCGAATGTTGATACGGGAAGAACAGCGAAGTTATCCCATTCCATCGGAAAGTCATATTCAGGCACGCGGCTGGACAGTCGTTGAATAAATGTAAATAGATCTGCCCGGGGCTGGTTCTTACGCAGTGAACTCAGAAAGGCTTCCGGGTCTTCCACAAACTGGTATCCTTCCGCATCAAGGTGGACAACGCGAATCAGCCTCCCGCGAAAGAAAATTTGTTTGCCACAAACTTCCATATGTCGTATGCCTTTCCTCCGAGCAATTCTCAGCAGGCCCACTCCCTTTTCTCCCCAGCAAAGGGTGGTGACCTTACGTAGTGCCTCTGGCCGCGGGTTGACTATTTCCTAAACATTTGAATCTCGGGACAAATGGAGATTTGAACTATTGACCTATTTAATGGATTGAGGCCTCATGGAAGCAAGAGGAATATTATCTCTTCAAACCTGCGAATCGCTATCGACTATAAAGCTACGTATGTCCTTCGGCAGTGCGAAATTCTTAGGCAAGATATTGGAAGTTATTTGGCTCTGATGATGTCCCTATTCTGACCAGGGAAAATTCGAATCCGCCAGTCCGTTGTCCGACGGGTCCCTTTACCGGGAGGCAGCAAGCGCGATGGCGGAAGTTGGGCTGCTGGCCTTTGGTCGGACCACCCTGGGTGTGGGTCGGGCAGTACTCCCCCGTACCGAAGCTGCTTCTGCAAGCACCAATTCACACAGCCGCAGTCGCTGGCAATTTTCTGTCTGATGCGGTACGAAAACTGAGCCTTTCGCGAAGCCGAGGTACGGTTGAGGGAGCACGGAGATCTGCGTCACGCCTTGGGATTGAAAAGCGTGCCCTAGTTCACAACTTTGCACCGCTTTCTTCATCGTCTGCAGGGCCAGAGCATCGAGAGGGCCGTCACCGAAACAATGCGCCGGATGCGCGGCGGACACCTTTGCCGCCTGCCGGCTCGGGTGGCCGTTGACGCCACGGGTTTGGCGCAGGGAACGGTAGGCACGTAGTTTGTACGGCGCCTGCATCATCACGGGCAAAAGTCGCTGCCTTGGCGGCATGGGCTGAAATGGTTGGTCGTGGCGGACTTGGATCAGCGGTGTCTGCTCTCGCGGCGCGCACGGCGCAGCCCTTGGCACGACTGTGGCAGTTTGTGTGCGCTCGTCAGGACCGCTTCCCACCAGGCGCGCATCGGGCTGGTGTTGGCCGACGCAGAATTCGACAGCGAGAGGAACCACGCTCTCATCCGGCAGCGACTTCGAGCGCGCAGCGTGATTCCGGCCAAGGGCGGGAAGAAAACCTAGCGCCTGCGCGGAGTACGCGCCGACATGCGGCGGGCGTTTCCGCAAAAGCTCTATCGGCGCCGTGCTCTCATCGAAACGCTTCTCCCTTCCGTGAAGAGAAAGCTTTCGGCTCGGGTGCCCGGTCGCACGCTTCAAAAACAAGTGCGTCAGCCCCTTCTGCTCGGGCTGAGCTTCAACCTCTACCGCTTGAAGCATCGCTACCTTCTATTGAGGATGTCAACAGGGGCCAAATAGCTTCTAGGGAAATTTCACGTTTGCTTACCGACTTGCCCTAGGCAACCTTGCATGCCAAGCCAACCTGGATTGCCACGAAGGGAGTCCAGTTTTGAGCCTTAGCAGGTTGCCCATCTTAAGAAGTCTGGTTGGGCCGTCATGAACCCTCATAATGGGGATCTTCGGCAAGTAAGTAAGGGGCCCGCACACTATGGTTGGATAGAATCTTGAGCAACGGCCATCGTTAGTCAAAATGAAGACGGCGCGAAACACCTCTCACAAGCATTTTTTTCAGCCGGTGTATCTGCTCTCTTTGGCGAAGCTCAATGAGATCCTTCGGAATGGTTTGTTCAACACCCCGAAGCAAATACCAGAAGTATGCAGCCAACATCAATATCCCGCCGATTACAAACGGCTTGCAATGCATCTGGTAAATGCACCGAAAAATCTCCCAAACAGGATGGCAGCCCAACTGATAGTCTTTGTAACCTAAGTGGATTCTCGCTCGATAGGTCGTGCACTGGACGCCGCCAGTCTTAGGGCTCCAGAAACCTCGTCTTAGACCATGATGAACGCAAACCCTTTCCGTGAAGATGCGCGTTCGCCACCCTTTGGCTCGTGCACTCAGCGCTGCAATCAGATCAATTCCACCAGACTTTACTGGCAAGTACCCACCAATGGCCTCAAAGCATTCACGACGAAACAGTTGACATGCGCCAGGTACATCTTCTGCGTTGCTATAGCGGAAATCGTAGGTGATTTTCCCTTGCAGGTAAGGAGTACCAGCCAATCCTAACCGAGGATTCTTAGGAAACTTGCTTAGCAGATAAGCAAAATAGTCTTCCTCAAAGGAGATGTCACCGTCCATGACGGCAATCAGAGCATAGTCTAGTTCTTTTACTCTATTGAGAGCGGCGTTGATCGCGTGAACCTTGCCCGCAAAGTTTCGGTCACAGCGCTCCGGCATCCGTACTAGCTCAATCCACGGGCATTCATCCACATATCGACTGACAATTTCTTCTGTTCCGTCAGTCGAACCGTCACTCACGATCACCCATTTGAGAGGCTTGACGGTTTGCCTAACCATCGACTTCAAAGTCAACTCGATAAATTGCGCCTCATTGCGCACCGGGGTAATTACAACATACGAGGGAAGTCCTGTTATGGGAAATCGGCCAGCCCCAGTATTGGCCGGAGTTGCTACTCCGGCTTTCGGGACACTCTCCCCTATGGTAAGAGTGTGGGTGCTGCTGGTGTCGTTCGTCATACGCATTGTAACTTATTCAGCGCCGCTCTTGCGCGCTTGACTTTCTCCAGGATGTCGGAAGCTTTGGCCGTCCAGATGAAAGGCTTCGGCTTCTGATGAGGCTGGGCGATATAGCTTT
>Ga0209581_1000554_pt1 | contig 73040 bp, 54 predicted proteins | sample Coa_R2_FD_187160 | JGI IMG/M metagenome (GOLD analysis project Ga0209581, IMG submission 187160) | Surface soil microbial communities from Centralia Pennsylvania, which are recovering from an underground coalmine fire - Coalmine... | ecosystem: Environmental > Terrestrial > Soil > Unclassified ...
ATTGCTCAGAAAAGAGGCAAGGTCTTCACCTGGCCTGTTTCGGCCAATTTTGGCGGAGGCGACGTTGAAAGCAAAAGGAATTTTCTGGCGCTAGAGCCGAAAACGGCCTTGAACTGCGAAAGCCGGGCTAGTGGGCATGGCGGGCTTCTACCGGGAGCGGCGGGCCAAGCGCCGCCATATCGGCTGGGTGTGGGGCGTGTTCGTAGCGCCGGAGAGCCGCGGCCAGGGAATTGGCCACGCGCTGCTGGCGCAGTTGGTGGAGCGCGCCGCCGCGCAGCCGGGAGTACAGGCGATCCGGCTCTCGGTGGCCACCAGCCAGGAGTCCGCCCGGCACTTGTATCGCAGCCTGGGCTTCGAACCTTTTGGCGTGGAACGGCGCGCCCTGCAAGTGAACGGCGGTTACGTCGATGAAGAGCACCTGCTGCTGGCGCTCCCGGACGGCCCGCCGTCGCTATGATCCGTGACGGACTAGGCCGTGCGCATGGCTTCGGACTTATCGCCCGAGATGGCCGCCTGCGCCGCCGCCAGGCGCGCGATAGGCACGCGATAGGGGGAGCAGGAGACGTAGTTCATGCCCACGCGGTAGCAGAACTGCACCGAGTTGGGCTCGCCGCCGTGCTCGCCGCAGATGCCTACCTCCAGTTCGGGACGGGCCCCCCGGCCCAATTTCACCGCCATCCCCACCAGTTTGCCCACGCCGTCCTGGTCCAGCACGGCGAAGGGATCGTTCTGGAAGATCTTGGCGTTTTCGTAGTCCTTCTGGAACTTGGTGTAGTCGTCGCGGGAGAGCCCCATGGTGGTCTGGGTGAGATCGTTGGTGCCGAAGCTGAAGAATTCGGCCTCCCGGGCCACCTCGTCGGCGGTCAAGGCCGCGCGGGGGATCTCGATCATGGTTCCGACCATGTACTTCATGCCGTTCATGCCGGCCTTGCCGAGCACCTCTTCGGCCACCTGGACCACGATCTTCTTCTGGTTCTCCAGCTCCCGCACTCCGCCGATCAGCGGAATCATGACTTCCGGAATGACCTTGACGCCCTTCCTGGCCACCTGCACGGCAGCTTCGAAGATGGCGCGGGCCTGCATCTCGGTGATCTCCGGATAGGTGATGCCCAGGCGGCAGCCGCGGTGGCCCAGCATGGGGTTGAACTCGTGCAATTCCTCGACGCGCGCCAGCAGTTCCGGCAGCACCTTCTTGAGCGTCGCCACGGTGGCGCCGAAGCGCTCGTAACGGGAGACCATTTCCTTCTTCGTTTTCAGGTCGGCACCCGGCAACTTGGCGATGTCCACCATGAGTTGCTCGCGCTTGGGAAGGAACTCGTGCAGCGGCGGATCGAGGGTGCGGATCACCACCGGGTACCCGGCCATGGCCTGGAACAGGCCGGCGAAATCCTTGCGCTGCATGGGCAGCAGCTTGGCCAGGGCCTTGCGGCGCGTCTTCTCATCGCGCGCCAGGATCATGGCCTGCATGTGCGGAATGCGGTCTTCGGCGAAGAACATGTGCTCGGTGCGGCACAAGCCGATGCCTTCGGCGCCGAAGCGGCGGGCCACCTTGGCGTCGCGGGGGATGTCCGCATTGGCGCGCACGCCGAACTTGCCGCGGAACTCGTCGGCCCAGCCCATGAAGGTGGCCAGGATGCCCGAGGAGGGGTCCGCCTCGATAGTATTGGCGCGGCCCTCGAAGACCTCGCCGGTCGAGCCGTCGAGCGATAACCAGTCGCCTTCCTTCAGCACCAGCTTCCTGCCGTTGACCGCGACGGTCATTTCCTTCTTATGCTCGTTGACCTCGATAGCTCCGGCGCCGGCCACGCACGGGGTACCCATGCCGCGCGCGACCACGGCCGCGTGGCTGGTCATGCCGCCGCGGGAGGTCAGAATGCCTTTGGCCACCTCCATGCCGTGAATGTCGTCCGGCACGGTCTCGGCGCGCACCAGGATGACGGGGGCCTTCTTGGATGCCTCTACCGCATGATCGGCGGTAAAGACGATCGTGCCGACCGCGGCGCCGGGAGAGGCCGGCAGGCCCTTGGCGATCAACTGCAACGCCTTCTTGGAAGCCGGATCGAGCACCGGGTGCAGCAGTTGATCAAGCTGCTGCGGGTCCACCCGCAGCACGGCTTCGCTCTTGCTGATGAGCCCTTCCTCCACCATGTCCACCGCAATCCGCACCGCCGCGGGACCGGTGCGCTTGCCGTTGCGGGTTTGCAGCATGTAGAGCTTGCCTTCCTGGATGGTGAACTCGAAATCCTGCACATCCCGGTAGTGCTTTTCCAGGTTGGTGGTGATCTCGCGAAGCTGGTTGTAGACCTCCGGCATCACGGATTCAAGGGCCGCAATCGGCTGCGGCGTGCGAATGCCTGCCACCACGTCTTCGCCCTGGGCGTTGATCAGGAATTCGCCGTAGAAGACCTTCTCGCCGGTGGAGGGGTTGCGGGTGAAGCCCACGCCGGTGGCCGAGGTTTCACCCAGGTTGCCGAACACCATGGCCTGCACGTTCACGGCGGTGCCCAGGTCGTCCGGGATCCCGTTCATCCTGCGGTAGTGAATCGCGCGGGCGTTATTCCACGAGCGGAACACGGCGTCGCGGGCCATAGTGAGCTGGTGCATGGCTTCCTGTGGAAACGGCTTGCCAGTCTTTTTCTGAACCAGCTTCTTGTAGTCGGCGATGACCGCTTTCAGATCGTCGGCGGTGAGATCGGTATCGAATTTCGCCCCGACCTTCTTCTTGCGGCCCTCGAAAATCTGGTCGAAATCGTGTTTTTCGATATCCAGCACGACGTTGCCGAACATCTGGATAAATCGCCGGTAGCAGTCATAGGCGAAGCGCGGATTGCCGCTCTTCTTTTCCACGGCCAGCACCGTCTGGTCGTTCAGGCCCAGGTTGAGGATGGTGTCCATCATGCCCGGCATGGAGAACTTGGCGCCGGAGCGGACGCTCACCAGCAGCGGGTTGCCCGTGTCTCCCAACTTTTGCCCCATGCGCTGCTCAAGCATCCGCAGGGCCTCCAGCATCTGGGCATCGATTTCGTTCGGGACCTGGTTGTTGTTCTGGAAATAGATATTGCAAACCTCGGTCGAGATCGTGAAGCCAGGCGGCACCGGCAGGTTGGCCCGGCACATTTCCGCCAGCCCGGCGCCTTTGCCGCCGAGCACTTCCTTCATCTTTCCGTCCCCGTCGGCCGTACCGTTGCCGAAAGAGTAGACTTGTTTCTTCATCGCTTTCTCCTATGAATTCGTTACGATTTCCGAAAAATCCGCGATCGTGGAAAACTCCGCCAACAGATTGTGCAGCAAGGTCAAGCGGTTGAGCCGCAATTTTTCGTCCGGGGCATTGACCAGCACCTTATCGAAAAACAGGTCCACCTTGGGGCGCAGCGAGGTGATCACGCTCTCGATGGGCAGGCCCGCAATGCGCTGCATCTCCTCGTACAACTCCCGCTCCGGGCCGGTTTCCAGCAGCCGGTTATCGAGCGCCGGGCCGCCCCGAAACTCGGCCTGGCGGAGAATGTTCTTGACGCGCTTGAAGCTGGCCGCCAGGGGTTCGAAGTCGGGTGTGGGCCGGATCTTCTGGATGCGCAGCAGGCGCTCCTCCAGGTCCACGAGGTCGTTCCAGCCGGCCGCCATAGCGGCATTCACTTCGTCGTAGCGGAAGCCGCGCACCTCACGGAAGTAGAAGCGCACCCGGTCCTCCAGGAAGCCGGCCAGTTGCTGGTCGCCGCCCAGAAGGTCCTGGAGCGCCAGGCGGTGCCGGCCCTCCACCACAATCTTCACGATGCCCTGTGCCGCACGACGCAAAGCCAGCGGGTCACGTGAGCCGGTGGGAATCAGGCCCACCCGGAAGCAGCCCCGCAGCGTGTCCAGCCGGTCGGCGATCGAAACCAGTTGCCCGGCGATATTGCGCGGGATGGAGTCCTCCATGCTCACCGGCTGGTAATGATCATAGATCGCCTGCCACACGGCTTCCGGCTCGCCCTGTGCGCGCGCGTACAGGCCGCCCACCACGCCTTGCAGTTCGGTGAATTCCTTCACCAGTTCGGTGGTCAGGTCGCACTTGGCCAGCCACGCGGCGCGCAGCGCGGCTTCGCCGCCGCCCAACTGCCGCACCAGTTCCACCACGCGCTCGGTCTTTTCCAGGTAGGAGCCCAGCTTCTCCTGGAACGTCACGTGCCCCAGGTCCGGCACACGATCCGACAGCTTCTTCTTCTGGTCCGTTTCCCAGAAGAAGCGCGCGTCGTTGAAGCGCGCGCGCAGCACCCGTTCGTTGCCGCGCCGCACCAGGCCCTCGGGATCGGCGTTGGTGTTCATCACCGCCACGAAGTGCCGGCCTTCCGCGGAAAAATACTTCTGGTGGTGGCGCATCACGGTGATACGCACTTCCTCCGGCAGGGCCAGGAACTGCTCGTCGAACTCGCCCAGAATGGGCGTGGGGCATTCGGTGAGGTAGACCAGGGTTTCGAGCAGCGCGGGATCGCGCTTCAGGGTCACCCGGAGCGCGCGGATGCCCTCCTCGATCTTCTTCCGGCGCTCTTCCGCCGACAGAATCACAAAGTTTTCGCGCAGCTTCCGCTCGTAGTCGGAGATGCTGACCGGCACGGCGGCGGCGCCCAGCCTGCGGTGGCCGGCGGTGACGGCGCCGGAATGCACGCCGGCCAGTTCGAAGGGCACCACCTGGTCGCCCAGCAAGGCCACAATCCAGCGAATGGGCCGGATGAAGCGCGGGCCGTTCTTCCCGGTCCAGTACATGGTCTTGGGGAAGTCAATGCCGCGGATCACGCCGGGCAGCGCTTCGGCCAGGATGTCGCGCGTGCGGCGGCCTTCCACCTTCCGGATGCAGGTGTAATAGTCGCCCCGGGGCGTGGACTCCACGCGCAGGTCTTCAAGGCGCACGCCCTGCTTGCGCGCGAACCCCTCCACGGCTTTCGCCGGCGCGGTTTTGGCAGGCCCCAGGATGCGCTCTTCGGCATCCGCCTGGCGCTCCGCCAGACCGTCCGCCCGGAGAACCAGGCGCCGCGGCGTGGCATCCAGGCGCAGCGCGGCGTGCGGGACGCCGAGGCCGCGGAAGCGCTCGCCCAGACTTTCGAGCGCGCCCGGAATCATCCAATCGGGAATCTCTTCGGCGCCGATCTCCAGCAGAAAGGGGAGGCTCACTGGGCCGCCTCCTCGAACTGCCCGTTCTGCTGATCCACCCACGCCCGGGCCACTCCTACGGCCAGCTTGCGCACGCGCTGGATCACGCCCTGGCGCTCGGTCACGCTGATGGCACCACGGGAATCCAGGGTGTTGAACAGGTTCGAGCATTTGAGCACCTGGTCGTAGGCGGGCAGCAGCGGGAAGCGCTTCCTGTCCGGCGCCTTCGGATAGGCGGCCAGCAGGCGCGCGGCCTCCGCTTCATGGATGCCGAACAGGGTCCACAGCGCCTGCACGTCGGCCATCTCGAAGTTGTAGACCGAATACTGCAGTTCATCCTGGAAGCGCACATCCGCGTAGGTGGCGCTCGGGGACCAGGCGATGTCGTACACGCTCTCGCGCATCTGGAGAAACGCCGTCAGCCGTTCCAGGCCGTAGGTCAGTTCGGCCGGCACCAGGTCCAGGTCGATGCCGCCGCACTGCTGGAAGTAGGTGAATTGGGTGATCTCCAGCCCGTCCAGCATCACCTGCCAACCGATACCCCAGGCGCCCAGAGTGGGCGATTCCCAGTTGTCCTCTTCGAACTTGATATCGTGCTTGCGCAGGTCGATGCCGATGGCCTCCAGGCTCTGCAAATATTGCTCGATGACGTCGTCCGGCGGAGGCTTGAGGATGACCTGCAACTGCGAATGCTTGTAAAGGCGGTTGGGGTTTTCGCCGTAGCGTCCGTCGGCGGGCCGGCGGCTGGGCTGCACGTAGGCCACGCGGTAGGGCCGGGGGCCCAGCACCCGCAAGAAGGTCTCCGGCGTCATGGTGCCGGCGCCCACTTCCACGTCATAGGGCTCCTGGATGATGCAATCCCGCTCGGCCCAGTATTTCTTGAGTTTGAAGATGATGTCCTGAAACGAATCCATGCTCTATAAGGCTTCCAGCACGGGCGCGGCCAGCAGCTTGCGCTCGATTTGCGTCTCGATCCGCTGCACCAGGAAGTGGCGCAGATCGGCGGCTGTCTCCCGCGACCAGTCCCGTCCGGAAAGCTGTCCGATGGGCGTGCGCAGCATCTCCGCGGCCACCGCCCGGGAATCCGCGCTCAATTCCCAACTCGCTCCGGGCGGCAGCGTCCGGCAGCAGTCCTCGCAGACGAGACCCGGCTGCACACGAGCAAAAAACGCCCGCCGGGCGTTCGGCGGCTCCCCCAGCCAGCTCCCGCAGCCCAGGCAAACATCCAGATCCGGCAGAAATCCGGAGAGCCGCACGGCCCACAGACTGAAGTACGTTGCCGCACGCCAGACCGCCCCGGGCTGATGGGAGCGAAGGTGATCCAGCATGGCCCCCAGCAGCCGAAAAAAGCGCTCGTTCGGCTCACCGGGCGGCAGCAGTTGCTCGGTGATCTCCGCGAAATAATCCAGCACGACTCCGGCGGCATAATCCGCCGTCAGGGCAAATTGGGAATGCACCAGATCGCAGGAGTCCAGATTCACCAGTTCCCTGGTTTCGCGCTGAAAATACGACATCTTCACCTGCGAGAGTCTTTCCAAACCCGCTCCGAAGGCGCTCTTAGGCCGGCGCGCCCGCTTTGCCACTCCCCTCAGTTTTCCCTGGTCCCGGGTCAGAAAGCTGACCACTAGGTCGGCCTCTTTCATCGGGTAAGTGCGGAGGATGATGGCTTCGCTCACACGAGCCGGCATATCGGCGACACGTGGATATTTCAGAGTAGCACGAATGAATTACCGGCAGGTTACGGCTTGGCGGGAGAGGCCGGGGCCTTGGGGGTAGGGGCCGCCGGGGCCGCGGTGCTCTTGTCGTAAAGCTCCACTACGGGCGCCGTAATGTCGATCGTGTCGGAGGCGAACACCACGGGAGACTGTTGCGAGCCGACGTCCAGGACCAGGCTGTAGCCGTTTTCCTTGGCGTACCGGGTCATCAGCGGCATGAGCCGTTCGCCGATTTTTTGCATGGCCTTGCGAACCGCCTCATTGTAGTCCGCCTGGTCGTCCTCGGCCTCCCGGTTGACCTGCTTGGTTTTCTCTTCGATCTCCTGCTCCAGTTTGGTCTTGGCGTCGTCGCTCAGGGCGGCGCTGCCCTGCTGGAGTTGCGCCTGCAACTGCGCGATCTGATTCTTTTTTTGGTCCAGTTCCGCCTTCTTCGGGGCGAACTGAGACTGCACCTCTCCGGCCGCTTTGCGGCCTTCCTGGGTGCTTAAGATGGCGGCCTGAATCTGAATGATGGCGACCTTTCCGGGTACCGGCGGCGGACTGGGCATGGGGTTCTCGCCCGCTAACACACCCGGTATCGCCAGCAACGCGCTAATCCACATCGACCTGGTTCTCAAACGCACCTCTACTCTTCCCATTGTCTCGCGGTTGCAAGGCACGGTCCGGACCGCTACCTCGCGCTAACCGCCGCCTTTTCCGGTCTCTCTTGCCCAGACCCCGCGCCAGGCGTGAGGTGTCGTCGCCACAGTGTGAATTTCGGGGCACATCAAGCAGGCCCGCCTGGCTGGTATACTCTGTGGCGGAAGCACTATGGCAAATCCCAAGTACGCCGTTTCCGACAAGCCTGTTCCGGTGGCGGAACTGGTCGCCACCCTCAGCGACGGCACCAAGGTCAAACGCCGGTTTCCGCGCATGCGCGCCTGCAACGAGAAAGACGAGAAGGGTAAGCTCTGCGCGGGACACCTGAAGCGCTGGTACTTCTTCGGCGACGAAGTCAAGCAAAAATTCGGCCCCGAAGCCGAAGTGTACCGTTGCGAGCACTGCAAGACGCTCTATCTGCCGCACCCGGAAGAAGAGCCTCGCAGCGGCACGCTGTGCTACTGAGCCGGTGGGCGATCAGGACGCTGCCATAGACCGGGACTCCCGGTCCAGATCCGAAAGCATGGCGTTCAAGTCCCGCAACGCCTTTTTCAGTACTTCCCGATAACGCAGGTTCTGGCTGGTGGCCAGTTCCCGGCACACCCTGGTGCGCGAGAGCAGCAGGGTTTCTTTCTTGCGAAGGAGTTCGAGTTGCGCGGGGTCAAGTTCTTCGGGAGAAGGGGATTTTCTTTCGTTGGCGGCCGACTCGATCTGGGACTCGACCGACTTACTTTCCCATCCTCGGGCCATAGCTCCATTATAGCGGCGGAACTGTGCTGAAGAGAACTCTTGCACCCTTCCGCCAGGATCACCGCTATCAGATCTTCTTCCTCCGGCGACATGCAGATCCCCTTCCCGTTCATCCATACGCGGAAAACGGAGGGAAATCGTGTCAGGCGACGGCGGGGTCGATTTTTTCCGCGTCCACGCCGAGGTCGGCGAAGGCCTTCTGGATCTTCTTGGCGCTGAACTTGCCCTCTCGGGCTAGCCGCGAAAGGGCGGCCGTGGCGATGGATTCGGCGTTCACTTCGAAGTGCCGCCGCAGGTACTCGCGGTTGTCGCTGCGCCCGAAGCCATCGGTTCCCAGGGTCTCCATGCGGCCGCCGAGCCAGGGAGCCAACTGATCGGGGACCACTTTCATGTAGTCGGTGGCGGCCACGATCGGCCCTTCGGCGCCGGCGAGCGCCGCCAGGATGTAGGGCTGGCGGGCGGGCTGATCGGGATGCAGGCGGTTCCAGCGTTCCACCCGCAAGGCTTCTCGGCGCAGTTCGTTGTAGCTGGTAACGCTCCAGACGTCCGCCGGAACCTCGAACTTCTCTGACAGGATGCGCTGCGCCCGCAAGGCCTCGTTCAGAATCGGTCCGCTGCCGAAAAGTTGGACTTTGGCATTCCCGCCGGGGGCGGCCTGGAAGCGGTAAATGCCCTTCAGGATGCCCTCGGCCACGCCTTCCGGCATGGGCGGCATGGCGTAATTCTCGTTGTACAGCGTCAGGTAGTAGAAGCGGTCCTCCTGCTCCTGGTACATCCGGCGGATGCCGTCCTGGACGATGACCGCGATTTCGTAGGCGTAGGCCGGGTCATAGGTGGCGCAGGTGGGTACCGTGCTGGCGAGCACCGGGCTGTGGCCGTCCTGGTGCTGCAGACCTTCTCCGGCAAGCGTGGTGCGCCCGGCGGTGCCGCCCATCAGAAAGCCCTTGCCGCGTGCATCGGCGAAGGCCCACACCAGGTCGCCGACGCGCTGGAACCCGAACATCGAGTAGTAGACGAAGAAAGGAACCATCTCCACCAGGTAGTTGGCGTACGCCGTCCCGGCAGCCGTAAAGGAGGCCATGGATCCCGCCTCGGTGATGCCTTCCTCCAGGATCTGCCCGTCCTTGGATTCCTTGTAGTAGAGGAACATCTCCGCGTCGTGCGGTTTGTAGAGCTGCCCCTGGCTGGCGTAGATGCCGAACTGGCGGAAAAGGGATTCCATGCCGAAAGTGCGGGCTTCATCCGGAATGATCGGCACCACCCGCTTGCCGATCTCCGCATGCTTCATCAACAGGGTGAGCACACGCACGAAACCCATGGTGGTGGAGACCTCGCGGCCATTAGTGCCCTCGAGCGCCTCCTTCAGGTACTCAAGCGGCGGCGCCTGGATGCTGCTGGCCGGCGTCCCCCGGTAGGGCATGTAGCCGCCCAACTGGCGCCGCCGCTCATGCAGGTAGGCGATCTCCGGGCTATCCGCCGGTGGCCGGTAGAACGAGGCGTTGTGGGCGGCCTCCTCCGGAATGGGTATCTCGAAGCGGGAGCGGAACTGGGCGATTTCCTGCTCGTTGAGCTTCTTCTGCTGGTGGGTGATGTTGCGCCCCTCGCCGGCTTCACCCAGCCCGTAGCCCTTAATGGTTTTGGCCAGGATGAGCGTGGGCCGCACGGGGTGCTCAACCGCCGCTTTGTAAGCGTTATAGACCTTCTGCGGGTCGTGGCCGCCGCGGCGCAGCTTGATCAGTTGCTCGTCGCTCAAGTGCGCCACCAGCTCGAGCAACTCAGGATACTTGCCGAAGAAGTGCTGCCGGAAATAGGCGCCGTCCTTGGTGACGTAGGTCTGGTATTCGCCGTCCACCACTTCGGCCATGCGCTTTTGCAGCAGGCCGGTCTTGTCCCGGGCCAGGATGTCGTCCCAATCGCCGCCCCAGATCACCTTGATCACGTTCCAGCCCGCGCCCCGGAAGGCGGCCTCGAGTTCCTGGATCACCTTGCCGTTGCCGCGCACCGGGCCGTCCAGGCGCTGCAGGTTGCAGTTGATGACGAAGATGAGATTGTCCAGCCTCTCGCGGGCGGCCAGGGTGAGCGAACCCATGGATTCGGGCTCGTCCATCTCGCCGTCGCCCAGAAACGCCCAGACTTTGCGCGGCGTGACGCGGATCAGGCCGCGATTTTCCAGGTAGCGCATGAAGCGCGCCTGGTAGATGGCGTTGATGGGGCCGATACCCATGGAAACGGTGGGAAAGCGCCAGAAATCCCGCATCAGCCACGGATGGGGGTACGAGGGAAGTCCCGGGTGCTCGCGCAGTTCGTGGCGGAAATTCTTGAGGTGTTCCTCGCTGAGGCGGCCTTCCAGGAAAGCCCGTGCGTAGACGCCGGGGGAGGCATGGCCCTGGAGGTACAGCAGGTCGCCGGGCTCTTCGCCGTATTGGGCGTGGAAGAAATGATTGAAGCCCACTTCGAGCAGCGTGGCCAGAGAGGCGTAAGTCGAGATGTGCCCGCCGATGCCGGGATCGTACTTGTTCTGGCGCACGACCATGGCCATGGCGTTCCAGCGCGTGAGGCTCTTGATGCGCCGTTCGATGGCCCGGTCGCCGGGATAGGGAATCTCCTCTTCAGGCGCGATGGTGTTGATATAGGGCGTGTTCAAATGAATCGGCAAATCTACGCCCGCGCCACGCGCGCGCTGGTTGAGTTGTTCCAGCAGATATACGACGCGGTCCGGACCAGCTTCATCCAACACCTGGTCCAAAGCATCCACCCACTCCGCGGTCTCCTGGGGATCCAGGTCTACAACCCTCTCGGTCAATTTCTGGTGCATGGGAATGTTATCTCCATTATAGTGGAGCGACCCTGAGGGGCGAGGAAAGTGCGCGCCGAAGCCGGAACAAGCCGGCGGGCCCGGCACTATGCTCATAGTACAATGAAAGTTATCGGAGCTGTTTGATTCAATGAAAAACCGATGCGCCGCGCTCCTGCTGTTTTTTGCGGTTGGATGCCTGCCTGCGCTCGCCGAAGGTACTGGACCTCACAGGCCGAGGGCGGGCAAAGTGGAAATCTTGCGAAGTTCGGAATTGAAGCCCGGCATGAAGGGCTACGCCTGGACAGTGTTCCAGGGCACTGAACCGGAGCCGGTCCCCATCGAGATCATCGGCCTTTGGAAGAACGCCTGGGGTCCGAAACAGGATGTAATCCTGGCCAAGATGGGCGGCAAGGCGGTGCGCACCAACGTGGCGGGTGGGATGAGCGGTAGCCCGGTCTACATCGGCGGCAAGCTAATTGGCGCCGTGGCCCTGCGCCTCAGCGTTTTCTCGCCGGATGCCATCTGCGGCATCACGCCCATCGAAAACATGCTGGAGATCAGGGATTTCGACCAGTCCCGCCCGGCGGACGCACGCACGCCGGACAAGGTGGCGTCGCGCAGAGAAGTGGTGGTGCCCAGCGAACTGCTGGCGCAGGCAGTGGCGGCAGGCGCCTCTCCGAACCTGCCGCGCCAGATGCCCCTGATGACTCCTATCGAGACGCCGCTGGTCTTCTCCGGCTTCGAGCCCGGTGTGCTGCGCGAGTTCGGGCCTCTGTTCCAGCAGCTCGGCATCAGCGCCGCCGAAGGCGGGGCCACCGGGGCCATTTACACCAACAAGCCGGCGCCCGGATGGCAGAATGCTTTGCAGCCGGGAGACCCCGTGGCCGGCGTGCTGGTGTCCGGCGACATGAGCATCACGGGGTTGGGCACGGTCACCTATAACGACGGCCGCAGAATCCTGGCCTTTGGACATCCCTTCTTCAACCTGGGCCCCGTGGATATGCCCATGAGCAAGGGCGAAGTGTTGATGACGCTGGCCTCCCAGTTCCAGCCCAACAAGTTCGCCAACGCCACGGAAATCGTGGGCGCGCTGCACCAGGACCGCCACAGCGGCATCGAAGGCCAGTTGGGCGTGGAATCGAACATGATCCCGGTAGTCGTCAAAGTGCGCTCCCTGGGAGAAAACAACGCGGTCCGCAGTGAGAAGGACTTCCGCTTCAGCGTCTTCGTCCAGCAGAAGTGGACTCCCTACCTCATGATGGTCACGCTGTTCAATTCCATCTCCGGGCTGAACGAATTCATGGAGGAGGCCACCTACCGGCTGACGGGTAAGGTGGAGCTCAACGGCCAGCAGAACATTTCGCTCTCCACCATGCAAGCCTCCGGAGAGGTGCCCATGCCAGCGCCTATGCTGCTGGCGGGATGGTGGGGAGACAAATTCAACCGGCTGTACCTGAACGCGGTGAATCCGCCCAGCATCAGGCGGGTGAGCGTGACCGTAGACCTGCTGCCGGAGCGCCGCGTGGCCAGCGTCGAAAGCGCCTGGGCGGCCAACCCGGAAGTCCGTGCCGGAGAGAATGTCCCCATCAAGGTTTTCCTGCGTCCCTACCGGGGTGAGCGCATCGAGCGTGATCTGACCGTCAAGATCCCCGTGGGACTGCCGCGAGGCGAGCATCGCATCGTGCTAAGCGATGCCGATACGCTCAACCGCATGCAAAATATGGCGGGCGTTCTGAACCGGTATATCGATCTGCGCCAGACCGTCTCGCTCATCAATCAGGAGCGCAGCAACGACAAGCTGTACGTCTCGCTGCTCCAGTCCAGTCCGACGGCCTACTACGACGATCAGACCCTGCCCAGCGTACCGCCCTCGGTGCTCAACGTGCTCCAAACCGGGCGGGCCGCGAGCCGGGCGCTGGTCACCTCCGCGGACAGCGTCTCCGAGCAGATGGCCATCCCGTTCGATTACGTCATCTCCGGCAGCTACACGCTCAAGATCACCGTGAAGTAACTCCAGACAGGAATCTACGCCAAGCAAAATGCGAGTCATTGATTTCCCGCGTCCTTCCGGCCGTGCGCCGCACCGGCTGTGCCGAATCCTGCTGTTGCTGGCGGCAGCGCCGGGCTGGGCGGGGCAAACCCGGGTGTGGAGCCAGTCCGACTACGCGGATTTCGAGAAAGGCGTGATTCGGGGCCTTTCCGTGCGGAGCGACGGGCTGCTCACGCTGGCGCCCCGCTTCCGGGAGGTCTTCGACAGCGGCGCCTCCTACCTGTGGGCCGTGGCGCAGGATTCCAAGGGGAATCTCTACGCGGGGGGTGGGCCGGGAGCCAAGCTGTTCCGGGTGAGCGCCAGGGGGGAAAAGAAAACCCTGGCCGAACTGGACGGGCTGGAGGTGCACGCCATCGCCATCGACCGGCAGGATCGCGTGTACGTGGGCACGGCGCCCGACGGCAAGGTATACCGCGTGGGATCCAACGGCAAGCCCGAAGTGTTCTTCACCCCCAGGGCCAAATACATCTGGGCGCTGGCCGTCGACTCGAAGGGCGATCTGCTGGTGGCGACCGGCGATCCGGGCCAGGTCTACCGCGTGACGGCCGCCGGGCAAGGCAGCCTGCTCTTTCAGACCGACGAGACGCACGTTCGTTCGATGGCGGTCGATTCCCAGGATAATCTCATCCTGGGCACGGATCCCGGGGGGTTGGTGCTGCGGGTCTCGCCCGAGGGCCGGGGCTTCGTGCTGTACCAGATGGCCAAGAAAGAAGTGACAGCGGTGGCGGTGGCCAACGACCGCACCGTGTACGCTGCGGGTGTGGGGAACAAGGGCGCGGCCGGCTCTTCGGTAGGCCCGTCGCTGGCTCCCGCGCCGGTCCCGGCGCCGCCTCTGGGGGGCGCGGCACCCCAGACTTCGCTGCGGCCCGCACCGGCGCCGGCGCCGATGAGTTCCGGCGGTGCGCCCTCGGTCTCCGGCGGCAGCGAAGTTTACCGCATCGACCCCTCCGGGCGCCCGCAGCGCCTGTGGAACCACGCGCAGGACATCATCTACACCATTGGCTTCGATGCGGCGGGCAAGATTCTGCTGGGCTCCGGCAACAAGGGATACGTCTATCGCATCGAGTCCGACACCCTGTACACGGCGCTGCTGAATGCGCCGCCCACGCAGATCACGGCCCTGTACGCGGCGCCCGGCGGCCGGTTGCTGGCGGCCACCGGGAACATCGGCAAGGTGTACGAAATCGGCCCTGGCATCGAGCCGGAGGGATCCATCGAGAGCGACGTCTTCGACGCGGGCATGTATTCGCTGTGGGGCCGGCTCAGCTTCGAGGCCATTGCCGGGAGCGGTTCGGTGTCGCTGTACGCGCGCAGCGGGAACCTGGACCAGCCACGGAAAAACTGGAGCCCCTGGAGCGCGGCGATTACCTCGCCCAAGGGAGCGCGTGTGAGTTCGCCGGCCTCGCGCTTCCTCCAGTGGAAAGCCGTCCTGAAGGCTGGCGGCGGAACGTCTCCGCAACTGGAATCGGTGGACGTGGCCTACCTGCCGAAGAACGTTCCGCCGCGGGTCGAACTGGTGGAGATCACACCGGCCAACTACAAGTTCCCCACACCGGCCCTGGTGCTTACGCCCTCTCAGACCCTGACGCTGCCGCCTATGGGCAAACGCAGCCAGAGTTCCGGAATTTCGGTCTCGCTGGATACCACCACCACGCCCGCCATGCAGTACGCCAAGGGATTCATCGGGGCGCGCTGGATGGCTTCCGACGAGAACGGCGACAGCCTGATCTACACCGTGGAGATCCGCGGCGAGCACGAAAGCCAGTGGAAGCTGCTCAAAGACAAGGTGCGGGACAAGCATTTCACCTGGGATTCGACGGCTCTTCCGGATGGCGAATACCGCCTGCGCGTGAAGGCCTCGGACCTGCCCAGCAATCCGCCCGCCGAGGCGCTCTCGGCGAGCGCCGACAGCGAGTTGTTCCTGATCGACAACACGCCGCCGCGGATCAGCGGGCTCACGGCCGCGGTGTCCGGCGGCCGGCTCACCGCCCGCTGGAAAGCCACGGATGCGCTGAACGACATCAAGCGCGCCGAGTACTCGCTCGACGGCGGGGACTGGACCGTGGCGGCGCCGGTCTCGCTGCTCTCTGATTCGCTCGAAGAAGACTACGAACTGACACTGGGCCAGGTGTCCCCGGGAGAGCACACCCTGGCGGTCCGGGTTGCAGACGACTACGACAACGAGGCGGTCGAAAAGGCCGTAGTGCGGTAACACTGCCGGCTCAGGCAGGGCCGGGCGGCGAGGCCGTCTTCTCCGTGTCCAACTCGCGGCGCACCGCGTCCAGCACGCCGTTCACGAACTGCACGGACTCTTCGTTGGAATATTTGCGCGCCAGTTCGAGGGCCTCGTCGATCACCACGGCGGCCGGGGTGTCCGCGTGCATCATCTCGTAAACCGCCAGGCGCAGAATGTTGCGGTCCACCGCGGGCATGCGCTCGATGCGCCAGTGCTCAGCGTGGCGGGAGATGCGGTGGTCGATCTCGGCCAGGTGCTCCACGGCGCCCTGCACCAGTTCCAAAAGGAACGGGTCGCGCGGCAGCTTGGGGCGGCCTTCTTCCGCGGTCAGGGTATCGAAATACGCGTTGAGGGCATCCTCCATGGGCTGCTTGCGGAAATCCCAAAGGAAGAGGATCTGCAGGGCCTGCTGGCGGGAACGGCGGCGGGACGGCATCAGGCCGAAGGTTCCCGCAGACGGCGCAGCAGGTTGGCCGTTTCGATGGCCGACATGGCCGCATCGAAGCCCTTGTTGCCGCCCTTGGCGCCCGCCCGGTCGATGGCCTGCTCCAGCGTATTGGTGGTCAGGACGCCGAACGAGACCGGGACGCCGGTCTCGAGGGCCACCTGGCCCAGACCTTTGGCGGCTTCGCCGGCCACGTAATCGAAGTGCGGCGTATCCCCGCGGATGACCGCGCTCAGGCAGATGATGGCGTCGTGCCGGCGCTGGCGGGCCACTTCGCGCGCCACCACCGGCAATTCCCAGGAGCCCGGCACGCGGACGATCTCGATCTCGTCCGGATTGCACCCCGTGCGCGTAAGCGCATCCAGCGCGCCGCCCAACAGCCGCTCGGTCACAAAGCTGTTGAAGCGGCTTACAATCACGGCGAACTTGAGCCCGGTGGCGCTAAGCTGACCTTCGATGACTCGGCTGGACATGTCTCTTCATTTTCCCGCAAATGCGGGCTTGCGCTTTTCCAGGAACGCCTGCATGCCTTCGCGGCGGTCCTCGGTGGCCGTGGCTACGCCGAATGCCGCCGCTTCCAGGCGCAGCCCTTGCTCCAGTCCGGCGTCCAGGCCGGCATCCACGGCTTCCATAGCCAGGGCCACGGCCAGAGGCGCGTTGGCCAGCACTTTCCGGAGCCACTGGCGGCAGAAGGACAACAGGTCGGCCGGCGGCACCACGTAATTCACCAGGCCGATGCGATGGGCCTCGGCGGCATCGATGGGCTCTCCGGAGAGCAGCAGGTCCAGGGCGCGGCCGCGGCCGACCAGGCGTGGCAGGCGCTGCGTGCCGCCGTAGCCCGGCAGGATACCCAACTTCACTTCCGGCTGGCCCAGGCGCGCCTGCGAGGAAGCTACACGCACGGTGCAGGCCATGGCCAGTTCCAATCCGCCGCCCAGGGCATAGCCGTTGATGGCGGCCACCGAGGGTTTGGGCATCTCTTCCAGGCGGCGAAACACTTTCTGCCCGCGCGCGGCATAGCGTTGCGCCTCCGCGGGGACCAGCGCAGCCAGTTCGCGGATATCGGCCCCGGCCACGAAGGCCTTTTCTCCGGCCCCTGTCAGGATCAGGCCGCGCACCTGCGGAGAATCCGCAACTTCGTCAAAGGCGCGGCTCAACTCTCCCACCGTCTCCGCGTTGAGCGCGTTCAGCTTCTCCGGCCGGTTGAGGGTGACGAGGGCCACGCCGTCTTCCACTTCCAGCCGGATGTTGTTGTAGGACATATGGGATAATAGGACAGCGGGTGCGACCCCCCACCCCCTACGGCATCATCATACCGCATGGACCGTGAATTCATCCGCAACTTCTCTATCATCGCGCATATCGACCATGGCAAGTCCACGCTGGCGGACAGGCTTCTGGAAACGACCGGCGCGTTGTCGCAGCGCGAGATGATGGAGCAGGTCCTGGATTCCATGGACCTGGAGCGGGAACGCGGCATCACCATCAAGGCGCACGCCGTGCGTCTGAACTACCAGGCGGATGACGGCCATCTCTATCAACTGAACCTGATCGACACACCGGGGCACGTGGATTTCTCCTACGAGGTTTCGCGCAGCCTGCAAGCTTGCGAAGGCGCGCTGCTGGTGGTGGACGCCTCGCAGGGGGTGGAGGCGCAGACACTGGCCAACACGTACCTGGCGCTGCATCACAACCTGGAGATCATCCCGGTCATCAACAAAATCGATTTGCCGGCGGCCGAGCCGGAGCGCATGCGCGAGCAGATCGAATCCGTGATCGGGCTGGATGCGCGGGACGCGATCCTGGCGAGCGCGAAACAGGGCATCGGCATCCACGACATCCTGGAAGCCATCGTGATGCTGGTGCCGCCGCCCAAAGGCTCGCCGGAAGCGCCGCTGCGCGCGCTGATTTTCGACTCCTGGTTCGACCCGTACCGCGGCGTGATTATCCTCGCCCGCGTGGTCGAAGGAAGGCTGCGCGTCGGCCAGAAGATCCGCTTGTGGACCAGCAGCCAGGTCTACGAAGTGGAAGGCCTGGGTTACCAGTCGCCCAAAGCGATTCCGTGCGAGGAGCTTTCGGCCGGCGAAGTGGGCTTCCTGTTCGCCAACATCAAGAACGTCTCCGACGCCAAGATCGGCGATACGGTCATCAGCCACGAGGACCCCGCCTCCGGGCCGCTGCCGGGCTTCGAGGAGATCAAGCCCATGGTGTTCGCGGGCCTGTATCCGGTGGAATCGCACGAGCACGGCCTGCTGCGCGACGCGCTCGAAAAACTGCGGCTCAACGACAGCGCCTTCAACTTCGAGCCGGAGCACTCGGTCGCGTTGGGCTTCGGTTTCCGGTGTGGATTCCTGGGGCTGCTGCACCTGGAGATCGTGCAGGAACGGTTGGAGCGCGAATTCAACATCGACCTGATCACCACGGCGCCGGGCGTGCGCTATCGCGTAACCACCACCGCCGGAGAACTGATCGAGGTCGACAATCCCACCAAGTTCCCCGATCCGGCCGGCATCAAGCAGGTGGAAGAGCCCATCATCGACGCCACCGTGATCACGCGCGAGGAGTATTTGGGGGGCATTCTCAAGCTGCTCGAAGAGAAGCGCGGGGTGCAGAAGAAGTTCGAATACCTTGGCGGCGGGCGCGTGCTGCTGCTCTACGAACTGCCGCTGAACGAGATCGTACTGGACTTCTACGACCGTCTGAAGTCCGCCTCCCGCGGCTATGCGTCGCTCGACTACCACCTGGCGGGCTACCGGATCTCGCCCATGGTCAAACTGGACGTGCTGGTGGCGGGCGAGCCGGTGGACGCGCTCTCCATCATCGTGCACAAGGATTTCGCCTACGAGCGCGGCAAAACGCTGATCGAGCGCATGCGTAAGCTGATTCCCCGGCAGATGTTCGAAGTGGCGCTGCAGGCGGCCATCGGCAACAAGGTAATCGCGCGCGAAAACATCCCCGCCATGCGCAAAAACGTGCTGGCCAAGTGCTACGGCGGCGATATCACGCGCAAGCGCAAGCTCCTCGAAAAGCAGAAAGAGGGCAAGAAGCGCATGAAGCGCGTGGGCCGCGTGGAGATCCCGCAGGAAGCCTTCCTCGCCGTGCTGAAGGTAGCGAGCGACGAGGAGGAATAATTCTTCCCGTCAGTTAGCCGCAATCACCTGTAGCTGCAAGCCCTCGCGGCTGGTCTCTTCGATGGCGACGGACTGCGCCTGGTGATCGAAGCGGGCCAGGAAATCCGGATCGTACCAGGCTCCCTCGTCCACATCCTCCCAGGCGTATAGCTGGTAGTCTCCCGGCGCGATGCCGCGCAGGACGAAGTTCCCGCGCTGATCGGTCGTCGCCGTCTTGTACAGGTCCGTACGGGCCCGGCGGCTCTTTTCCGGGACCAGGACAACGCGGGCGCCAGCGGCCTGTTGGGTACCGCTCAGCACCACCCCGTCGATGCCGCCGCCAGCCGAGCTGAGCGTTACCTGGAGGTTCACGCCGGCGCCCGTGCTAAGATCCACGGCGCCATCGACGATCTCCTGCTGGTTCGCCTTCACCGACTTCAGATAGCAGTCGTCCGGGGCGCCCGCCACTCCGACCGAGTATTCGTCGGGCCCCACGTTGCTAAGCAGAAACGAGCCGTCCTCCTGTACCTGCGCCGAGGGGGTCCCCATGTTCAGGAGGCCCACCGACTCCGGGTGCAGAAAAACGCGCACTTTGGTCAGGTCGATGTGGCCCGGCCCGTCGATGCGCAGCCGCCCGGCGACGTTGACTCCCGGCAGGATGGTCAGCGTGACGCCCTCGACGTCGGCATTGCCCACTTCCAGAGGCTGCCGGGCCATGAATCGCTGGCCGCCGCTCCACGACTCGACCGCCGCGACATAGCGGCCCGGTGGCACACCGCGCAGCACGAACCGGCCTTGCGGATCCTGCACGGAAGTCGAATAGCGGCCAGGCTGGAAGGCGGACTGCTGGGGCACGAGGAATACCATGGGGTTGCTGGGGGCAGCCCCTCCGGCGGCGTTCACCACCTTGCCGCTGATGGTGACGGTGCGCACCCGCGCCAGCGTCAGGTCGATGCCCTGAAGCTGGGCGCCGGCGGCCACATCCAGGGGCACCGCCGAAGCCGCGTCGGCCGTGCTGGGGTAAAACGTCGGCGCGTAGATTTCTTCCTGGGCGGAGGCCGGGCTGCGGTACAGACCGCTCCACAAGGCGCCGCGGGCCGTGGCTGCCACGTAGTAGCGGCCGGGGGAAATGCCGTACAGGCGGTATTCGCCCAGGTCGTTGGTGGCCGCGGACATGCCCGGAGTCAACTGCCGCTTGCCCTGGGCGTAGGTGTAGCGCAGGACTTGCACCATGGCGTTGGCTACGGCGTCGCCGTCTTCATCCTGCACGCGCCCGGTGATCACGCCCTGGGGGGTGAGACGGACTTCCACGCCGGTGAGGTCCTGGCCGGGAAGTAGCGTGATGGGCGTGCCGGAGCGGGAGGGGCGCCGCGCGCCGTACTCGCCGGAGACGAAGCCGGCCCGCTCGGCAAACAGGCGATACTGGCCGGGCTCCAGGTCCGGAAGGGAGAAACCGCCGCTCGCATCGGTGACGGCCCCAAGCGGCACGGAGCGGGCCGTGCGCGGGTCCGCCGGGCGGAGGATCACCTGCACCTTGCGCACCGGCTCGCCGGTGGCCGCGCTCACCACGCGGCCGGTGACTGAGCAATGGTCGTCAGCGCCCAAAGCCAGCCCCGCAAACAGGAGCAGGAACGCAACGGCTGGTCCGAAATCGCGGCTCAGCAACGCGCCTGCCGAGCCCCGGCTGCCAGGGAGCGGATTTTCGGAATGGTTCACACCTTCCCGGGTTAGTACTTCGGGACGCTGGGATCGACCTTATCGCTCCAGGCCAGGATGCCGCCTTTCATGTTCTTTACTTTGCGGAAACCGGCCTGCTTGAGAAACTCCACGGCGCGCGCGCTGCGCATGCCGCTCTTGCAGTGCACCACAATGTCGTCGGCGCTGTTCAGTTCCTTGACACGCTTGGGAAGCTCGCCGAGCGGAATCAACTGTGCGTGCGGAATGTTGCAGATCCTGTACTCATGCGGCTCGCGGACGTCAATGAGCACGAATTGATCCCCGCGATCCATGCGGGCTTTGACCTGCACTACATCGATCTCCCACTCGTTGGCTTGCGGCGCGGGCTCGGCAGGCTGCCGCGGCACGCCGCAGAACTGGTGATAGTCGATCAGCTTCGTGATGGTGCGGTGCTCGCCGCACACCGGGCACTCGGAGTTCTTGCGGAGCTTCAATTCGCGGAACCGCATGGCCAGGGCGTCGTACAGCAGCAGGCGGCCCACCAGCGGCTCGCCCACGCCCAGAATCAGCTTCACGGCCTCGGTGGCCTGGATCAGGCCGATGGTGCCCGGAAGAATCCCCAGCACGCCGCCTTCGGCGCAGCTCGGAACCAGGCCCGGGGGTGGCGGTTCCGGATACAGGCAGCGGTAGCAGGGGCCGCCCTCGTAGGCGAACACGGTGGCCTGCCCCTCGAAGCGGAAGATGGAGCCGTAGACGTTCGGCTTGCCCAGCAGCACACAGGCGTCGTTCACCAGATAGCGGGTGGGAAAGTTGTCCGTCCCGTCGATCACCATGTCGTAATCTTTGAGGATGTCCAGGGCGTTCTCGCTGGAAAGCGCCGCCTCGTGCTTGTCGATGGTGATGTGGGGATTGATCTCCTTCATGCGGTCCGCGGCGGAGTCCAGTTTCTTGCGGCCCACATCGCTGGTTCCGTGGATCACCTGGCGTTGCAGGTTGGTGTAGTCCACCACGTCGAAATCCACGATGCCGATGCGGCCCACGCCGGCGGCGGCCAGGTACAGGCCCAGCGGCGCGCCCAACCCGCCGGCGCCCACCAGCAGCACCTTGGCGCTCTTGAGTTTGAGCTGGCCATCCATGCCGACTTCCGGCATGATGAGGTGGCGGCTGTAGCGCAGCACCTCGTCTTTGTTCAGGGCGGCTGGTTGCGGAGGAGACGCCACGGCGCCGCCGGCGATGCTGGGCACGATCGAAAGCGTGTCGCCCTGCTTGACGGGCGTGGCTTCCTTGCTGAGGTAGCGGATATCCTCGTCGTTCAGGTACACGTTGACGAAACTGCGCAGGCGGCCTTCGTCGTTGTACAACTGGCGGCGGAGATCCTGGAACTGCGCCGTGAGCGCGCTCAGCACCTCCCCCACCGTGGAGCCGCTCAGCTCGACCGCATCCTGCTGGCCGGCATACTGGCGCAAGGGTGTGGGAATTAAGACCTTAGGCATATCAGTAAATCAGTTCCTCCTTCTCCGCGGCGGTCTGGTCCATGTTCGGCAGCCAACTGTTGGCATGGTCGAACTCCCGCTGGTAAACGGAGAGGACCACGAAAGAATACCACGGGCAGGAATTCTTCAAATCGGTCTCGGAAAAATAGGCGTCGCAGTCCGGGTGCGAGTGATAGATGCCCACCAGATCCATCTGGTGGCTGCGCGCCTCGCGGTCGGCCTGTAACAGGTCCTCGGGACGCAATTCGTAGCGGGTCTCCTGCCGCCCCTCGTAGGAATTCCGCAGCGGCAGCGCCACCCGCACCACCTTCTTTCCTTCCTGGATGGAACCCAGCATGGCGCCGCAGCACTCGTTCGGATACGTTGCTTTGGCGTGCGCCACCATTTCCTGCCAGGGTTGGGGTTCAATTCGAATCATGCTTCATCCCAGAAATGCTCGCTCAGATATTTATCGGCGCTGTCGCACAGCACGGTGACGACCATGCCCGTGCGCCCGTCGTCCCGCAACTCCCGCGCGATTTCGAGCGCCGAAAGCACGTTGCAGCCCGATGAGATACCCACCAGCAATCCCTCCTCGCGCGCCAGGCGGCGGACCATGCGGTAGGACTCTTCGGTGTCTACCCACAGGTTGCGGTCGGCCAGCTCCGGGTCGTAGATGCCCGGCACGATGGCCGTGGGCATGTGCTTGAGACCTTCCAGGCCGTGAAAGCTGCTGGAGGGCTGCGCGGAGTAGCATTGCACGTGCGGCGCGTCGCGGCGCAGGCGCCGGGTAACGCCGACGAAAGTTCCGCTGGTGCCCATGGCCGCCACGAAGTGCGTCAGCCGCCCGCCGGTCTGCTCGATAATCTCCGGTCCGGTAGTCTCGAAGTGGGCTTTCCAGTTGGCCGGGTTGTTGTACTGGTCCGGATAGAAGTAGGCGTCGGGATCGGCCTCATAGATTTTGCGGCACAGGCGGATGGCCCCGTCGGAGCCTTCCCCGGGATCGCTGAAGACCATCTCCGCGCCGTACGCCTTCAGAATGCGCTTGCGTTCGATGGAGGCGTTCGCCGGGATGCAGAGTTTCACCTTGTAGCCGCGCGCCGCCCCGATCATGGCATAGGCGATGCCTGTATTTCCGCTGGTGGCATCCAGAATCGTGCGGCTGGGGTTCAGCTTCCCGGAACGCTCCCCGTCCAGGATCATGTTGAGCGCGGGGCGGTCTTTCACAGACCCGCCTGGGTTGAAATATTCGGCCTTGGCGTAGATTTTGATCCCCGGAAAGTCTCGCGCGACGCGCTCCAGGCGCAGCAACGGGGTATTGCCGATAACGGACAACAAGTCCGTTGCCGGCGGACGAACCGCGTTGGGGATCGGGAAGACGTGCGCCATCAGGCTACCCTTTTGAGATTAGGAACCGGGCCATGCGGATTCAAGCTTCTCAACTTCTTGGATCGAAAGGGATTAGTTCCGGCTTGAGATCATTTTCATTCTATCATTCCGACAAAGTCTGTCAACAATAGGGAGAATGCACAGACGTCTCCTCATCCGCCCGGGCGCCATCGGCGACCTGATCGTTTGCCTGCCGGCCATGGAGTGCCTGCGTGCGGATTACCTGGAAATCTGGGCGCCGGCGGCGAACCTGCCTCTGATCCGGTTTGCCGACCGCACCCGCTCGATCGCGGCCACGGGTCTCGACCTGCTGGGCGTTACAGAGATGAATCCGCGCCTGGTGGAGGAATTGCGGGCGTTCGACTCGATCGTCTCCTGGTACGGGACCAGGCGCCAGGAGTTCCGGGAACTGGTTTGTTCGCTGGGGCTGCCATTCACCTTCCTGCCGGCGTTTCCGGAGGCGGGCGGCACCACGCACGTGGCGGATTTCTACCTGGAGCAGGCGCGGGCGCTGGCCCAGTGCGAAAGCGACGGCATTCCGCGCATCGCCTGCCCCCGCCCGGCGGCACGAGGCGATTTCGTGGTGATCCACCCGTTCTCCGGAGGCCGAAAGAAGAACTGGCCGATCGAACGGTTCCGCCAACTGGCGCGGGATCTCGAAGCGCGCCTCCCGGTGCGCTGGTGCGCCGGCCCGGAAGAGGGGCTCGAAGGCGCGATGCGGTTCGACAATCTCTACGAGCTGGCCTGCTGGCTGGCTTCGGCGCGGCTGTATATCGGCAACGATTCAGGCATCACGCACCTGGCCGCCTCCGCGGGCGCGCCGGTGGTGGCCTTGTTCGGGCCGACGGATCCGGCGGTGTGGGCGCCGCGCGGCTCCCGCGTGCGTGTGGTTTCCACGCCGGCGCGCGCACAGTCGATGGACGCCCTGTGCCTCGCGGAGGTGCGGGCCGTGGTCTACCATACCCTTGAGGAGTTTTCGTGAGCTTCCAACGCGCCCTGCTGACCGGAATCCTTTTGTGTTTCGCCGCCGCGGCCCAGAAGCCGGGCGGCGCGCTGGTGGATCGCGTGGGCTCGACCGGCTTCCTGCAACTGGAAGCGGAGAGCTTTCAGGCGCTCCCGGCCCGCCAGCAAGCCTTGGCTTACTGGCTGACGCAGGCGGCCATCGCGCTCGATCCGATCATCTATGACCAGACGTCGCGTTTTGGGCTGCGCCAGAAACGGCTGCTCGAAGCCATCGTGAGCCACCCCGCGGGCGTTTCCCCGGCGGCGCTGCGCAAGATCACGGACTTCGCCAAGCTCTTCTGGGCCAACCGCGGCAATCACAACGACATGACGGCGCAGAAATTCCTGCCCGAGTTCACCTTCGAGGAGCTCAAGGAAGCCGCCGGAGCGGCGCTCGGCAGCGGCGGTTTCGCGGGCCGGCCGTACGGCGCGCCGGCGATCACGTCCCCGGCGGAACTCGATAAGGAACTGGGGGACCTCAGAGCCTCGCTGTTCGATCCGCAGTTCGAGCCGCTGATCACGGCCAAGAACCCCCGCGGCAGCCTGGATATTCTGCAAGCCAGCGCCAACAATTTCTACTCCGGCGTGAGCCTGGCGGATCTGAAGAATTTCCACGAGCGCTATCCGCTGAATTCCCGCCTGGTGAAGCGCCCGGACGGCAGCCTGGTGGAGGAAGTCTACCGCGCGGGCACGCCCGACGGCCGGGTCCCGCCGGGGCGGTACGCCGCGTTTCTGCGCAAGGTCAACGGATATCTGGAAAAGGCCCGCGCCAATGCCGAGCCGGGGCAGGCGGATGCGATTGCCAAACTGATCCGCTTCTACCAGGCGGGCGACCCGCAGGACTGGCTGCGATTCGGCGCCGCCTGGGTGCAAAACAACGCCACGGTGGATTTCGCCAGCGGCTTCATCGAGGTCTACATGGATGCCCGGGCCGCCAAGGGCACAGCGCAGAGTTTCGTCACGATCACCGATCAATCGCTCGAATCGCGCATGCGCAGGCTGGCCGATAACGCGCAATATTTCGAGGAGCACGCGCCCTGGGCGCCGCAATACAAGAAACAGGGCGTCAAGCCGCCGCTGGCCAAGGCGGTGGAGGCGATCGTGGAGACCGGCGATTTCCATGTGAACACCATCGGCGACAACCTGCCCAACGAAAACGAAATCCGCGAAAAATACGGCTCCAAGAGTTTCATGTTCACCGGCAGCACGCGCGCCCTGAACCACGCAACCGGCACGGGTCCGCTCGAAGAGTTCGCCGCCTCAAGCGAAGAGATCGCCATCTGCAAGAAGTACGGAGACGAGGCCGAGGACCTGCTGACCGCCTTGCACGAGGTGATCGGCCACGGCTCCGGCAAGCTGAACCCTAAGCTGACGCAGGAGCCTTCGTTTTATCTGAAGGAGTACTTCTCGGCGCTCGAAGAGGCGCGCGCGGACCTGATGGCGCTGTGGAGCGTCTGGGACCCCAAGATGAAGGAACTGGGGCTGATCTCCAACCCGGACGTGGCCAAGGCCATGTACTATGCCGCCGCGCGGGTCATGCTGACGCAACTGCGGCGCATTCCCAAGGGCGACACCATTGAAGAAGACCACCAGCGGGACCGCCAGCTCATCGCAAATTACATTCTGGACAAGACCGGCGCCATCGCCTGGACGCACCGCGGGGGCAAGACCTACATCGAGGTGCGGGACTTCGCCAAAATGCACCAGGGAGTGGGCATGCTGCTGGCCGAACTGATGCGCATCAAGGCCGAAGGCGACTACGCCGCGATCAAGGCCCTGATCGACCGGTATGGCGTGCACTTCGACCCGAAGCTGCGCGACCAGGTGGTGGCGCGCTACCAAAGGCTGAACCTGCCGGCCTATTGGGCCGGCATCAACGCCGACCTCACCGCCGCCTTCGGGCCGAGGGGCCGGGTAACCCGCGTGACGATTTCTTATCCGCGGGACTATGTGCGGCAGCAGCTCGCCTACAGCCGGATGTATCCCTAAAGCTTGGCGCCGTCCTACGTGAGCGTCAGGGGATCGACATCGATGACTAGTGCCGCGGCTCCCCACTTGTTTTGCTGCGCGAAATTCCGGACGCGGTGCAGCAGTTCGTTCAGCGCCTTGCGGCTGGCGGACTTGACCAGGAACTGGTAGCGGTACTCCGCCTTGAGCCGCGGCACAGGTGCTTCCGCCGGCCCCAGGATGCGGATCTTTTCGGGAGGCGGTGTAATGTGGTTGGCAAGTTCCGCGCTCATGCGCAGGGCCATTTCCTGCCGTTCGTGCCGCACCAACAGGTTCGCCATGGCGGAGAAGGGCGGGTAGTGCATCATGCGCCGGAAGGTCAGCTCTTTCCGGAAAAAGGCCGGGTAATCCTGGGCCGCCGCCATGCGGATGGCATAGTGGTCCGGATTGATGGTCTGGATCAGCACGATGCCCGGCAGGCTGCCGCGGCCGGCGCGCCCGGCCACCTGGGTGAGAAGCTGGAAGGTGCGTTCACCGGCCCGGAAATCCGGGATGCCCAGGCCGACATCGGCGGAGACCACGCCCACCAGCGTCACGTTGGGGATATCGTGCCCCTTGGCGATCATCTGCGTACCCACCAGGATGTCGTAGCTGCCTTCGCGGAAGCCATCCAGAATGCTCTCGTACTGGCGTTTGCCGGTGGCGGTATCGCGGTCCAGACGGGCGATGCGCGCCTCGGGAAAGGCGGCGTGCAGCTGGTCTTCGACTTTCTCCGAGCCGACGCCGAGGAAGTAAATGTATTCGCTCTGGCACTTGGGGCAGACGCTGGGCACCTTTTCGGCGTAGTTGCAGTAGTGGCACAGCAGGCGCCGGTCGCGGCGGTGGAAGGTGAGGGTCACCGAGCAGTTGGCGCACTGGATGCGCTCGCCGCAGGCGCGGCAGGCCACGAAACTCGAAAAGCCGCGGCGGTTCAGCAGGACAATGGTCTGCTCGCCGTTGGCGAGGCGCTGTCCGACAGCCTCGAGCAGGCGGCGCGAGAACGTGGCCTGCTTGCGGGTTTCCAGGAACTCGGTGCGCATATCCAGAAGCTCCACCTGCGGCAGGGGCCGCTCCTCGATGCGTCCGGGCAGTTCCAGCAGGGTGTACTTGCCGCGCTCGGCGTTGTAGCGGCTTTCCAGGCTGGGCGTGGCGGAGCCCAGCACCACGCAGGCGCCGGCCTCCTGCGCGCGCACAATGGCCACGTCGCGCCCGTTGTACCGCGGCGTCTCTTCCTGCTTGTAGCTCTGGTCGTGCTCCTCATCGACCACGATGAGTCCGAGGTTGCGCACCGGCGCGAAGACCCCGGAGCGCGTGCCCACCACCACGGAGGCCGCGCCGGAGCGGATACGGCGCCACTGGTCGGCGCGCTCGGCATCGGTGAAGGCGCTGTGCAGGATGGCTACGCGCTGGCCGAAACGGTGGAAGAACTGCCCCGCCACGGCCGGCGTCAGCGCGATTTCCGGTACCATCAACAGGGCGCTGCGTCCCTGCGCAAGCACCGCGTCGATGGCATTGAGGTAGACCTCGGTCTTCCCCGAGCCGGTGACGCCGTAGAGCAGGAAGGTGTGAAAGCGCCGTTCTTCGATGACTGCGCGGATCTGCGAGAAGGCGGCCGACTGCGCGGGATTGAGCGTGTGCGGGACGCGCACCGGTCCGGCCGCCCCGAGCGGCACCGGCTCCGGCCGCAAGCTGACCGCTTTTTTGCGGGCGAGCGACCGGGCGGCGGGGCTGGCGTTGCGCACCATGCCTTCCAGGTCCTTGAGATTGTGCGAGCCCGGATGCAGCGCCAGAAACGCGATCAATTCGCGCTCGGCCTTGTTGAGCTTCAGGCCCGGCGGCTCGCGCACCAGTTCCACGCGCAGCTTTTCGGAGGGCGCACGCAGGGGGTCGCGCTCGGTCTCGACCTGCTCGGCGACGACGAAGCCTTTGCGTTCGAGCGAGCGGATGGCCTTGTCGGCCAGGGGCAGGGTTCTCGCCAGGTACGCCGCGGAAAGCGGCCGGCGGTCGAGCAGGCGCAGCACGGCCGCCACGGGATCGTCCGGAGCGGCATCCAGCAGCAGTTGCCGCGCGGCGTCCCGCCCGGAATCGGTCAGCGCATAGATCTTGCCGCGGCGGATTTCGGCGCTGATGGGCAGCATGGCGCGCAGCACCTCTCCCAGGGGCGCGCAATAGTAACCGGAGATCCACCGGCCCAGCGCCAGCAGTCCGGCATCCAGCACCGGCTCGGCGTCCAGCAGGCGCAGGGCGTCGCGCGCGGGCATTTCCGGCTTCTGATCGTGGCAGGCGAGCGCCACGCCGGTCATCTTGCGCGTGCCGAACGGCACGATCAGCCGGCAGCCCGGTTTCACGCGGTGCCGCAGGGTCTCCGGCAGGCTGTAAGTGAACGGCTGATCCAGCGGGACGGGCAGGCTCACATCGCAGTAGAGATAGACGCCTTCAGGCATGCTCCTCAAACCAGCATAGCGGGTGCAGGCCCCCGTCAGCCGGCGCACTCCGCGAGCCGGGTGAGAAAGTTCAGCACAGGGCGTACGTGCCCGCCCGTAGGGCAGCCCGACTCAACACGGCGGCGTCCTTCCGCTGCGAGGCAGGCAAGAAGGAGGGCAGCAGCGAGAACGACACTAACGTTCGAAAGGACAAGCGGGTCGTGGGGACGCAAGCCGACTCACACGCTGGCCATCAGGCGAGTCACAGCCAGGGAGGCTGGCGCCAAGGGCGACGCGGATCCCGTGACGCCATCTACGACTTGCAATCCTCCCGAGTGTTGCCGGCCATCAACTTTTTGCGGCAGAGCCCAGCTTGTGTCCGGGCGCCGGATCGGCGGACCCTGGCACAACGCGCGTCAGGTCCTCGCTGAGGATCGAAGGACACCACATGGTCTCGATGTGCTCGATCACCAGCTCCGTACCGCGTGCGTGACTCACGAATGGGCGGGTGCGCGGATCATACATGGCGTCGGTCAGGTCCCGTGCCAGCACCACCTCAAAACCGAGGCGAGTCATCTGCCGCGCGCCGAAGCCGCGGTTCAAGATGCAGATGTTGGTATGCACCCCCATCAGCACAATCTTGTCGATGCCCTCCTGTTTGCAGAAATTGTAGATCTCCTGGCCGCTTTCACTCACCCCGTCGAAGCCTACGATGTCGATGGCGGGATGCTCGCGGGTCCAGGGATACGGCGGACCCTCGAATGACTTCACCACCGGGTCGTCGCACCCGCCGGCGGAATCGTCGATGGGGAAATCCCGCTCCTCCTCCGGCACCCGCGGGCAGCGCGCAATGATGGGGAACGGAGACGCTGCTTTCGGCGCGTTGCGCATCCGCTCTCGCCAGGGGGTACCTTCGTAGTATTTCATCGTGTCGCTCGGCGAATGAATGATCATGACGCCCAGGCTGCGAGCGGCGCTGACCACCTGATTCATCCGCGGCGCCATCAGAGCGACGCGCTGCGCCGACATCGCGCAGGTGTGCGTGTCCCACATGTCGCAAATGATGATCGCCGTCCGCGCCACCGGCCAGTGCAGGACCTGTTCGGATGGACCGGCTCCCTTGGTGCGCCGCCGCGCCCCGAGACTGAGCGTGCCCGGCACTTTCGGGCGGTTCGGCAACAGGTCTGCCGGAGCCGGCTGCGCCGCGGCGACAAGCAGCGCTCCGGGTATGGAGCGTAGAAAGGATCTTCGATCAATTGGCTGCATCGGTTTGCTTCCTGGTCCTCGTCGTTGGCCTCGGGTTACGCACCGCGCCTGCCAGTATAGCCTGATTCGACAACGCCACGGTTCGTCTGCGCCGGTCAGAGCAGAACGGCTGGATGTACCATGGTGCTTTCCCGTGAGGGCACATGAAACGTTTATTCGCTGCCTCATCGATGATTCTGCTCGGGGCCTGCGCCGCGTTGTGCCAAAGCGGCTGGAAGGCGGGCGTGGCGAGAGCCGATATCACTCCGGCCGAGCCGATCTGGCTGGCGGGTTTCGGTTCGCGCCAGCACCCTTCGGAGGGCATCCGGACACACATCTACACAAAGGCGCTGGCCTTAGAGGACGAGCGGGGCGCTGTTTCGGTGCTGGTCACTGCGGACCTGGTGGACACGAAACGCGACGTGTGGGACGTGGTGGCCGAACGCTGCCGGACGCAGTACGGCATTGCGCGCGAACACTTGTGGTTCAACGAATCTCACAACCACAGCGCGCCGATAACGACCCGCGCGGCAATCTCTGTTTACTACCCATTGAACGCGGACCAGGAAGGGGCGGTCCGGCGATACACGGACGAGTTCATCCACAAAACCGTCTCGGTGGTCGGGCAGGCGATGGCGAACCTGGCGCCCGCGAGGCTGGAGTTCCAGCAGGGGCTGGCGGGAATCGCCGTGAACCGCCGCCGCGTGCGGCTGCGCTCTTTGCCGGGTCCGGTCGATCAGGACGTTCCGGTACTGGCGGTATGGGATAGGGGCGCAAATCTGCGCGCCATCGTGGTCGGATACTCCTGCCACGCGACGGTCCTTTCGGATTACGAGATCAGCGGGGACTGGCCCGGATACGCCCAGGAGGAAATCGAAAGAGCGCACCCGGGAGCAGCCGCTCTATTCGTGCAGGGGTGCGGAGCGGATGCCAATGCCCTGCCCAGGGGCACGGTAGCACTGGCGCAAGCCTATGGCCGAATTCTCGCGGCGGCCGTAGATGAGGTGCTCCGTGGCAAGATGACGCCGCTGGCCGGGCCGATCCGAGCGGCATTCCAGCATGTGGATGTCGCATTCCAAAACCCGCCGGAGCGCCCGGAGCTGGAAAAGATCGCGCAGAGCGGCGACGGAGTAGCGGCAAAGCACGCACGGCGCCTGCTGGACATTCTGGACCGGGATGGGAAGCTGATCGACCGTTACCCGTATCCCGTGCAGGTCTGGCAGCTCGGCCGTGGCCTGAAAATCATCATTCTGGGCGGCGAAGTGGTGGCCGATTACGCGCTCCGCCTCAAGCCTCAGTACGGCGCGGATCGCACGTGGGTCGCCGGTTACTCGAACGACATCTTCGCCTATATCCCTTCGACGCGCGTGCTGCGGGAAGGCGGTTATGAGGGCGGCGAAGCGATGATCGGTGAGGACTTCCCTGGACCATTCGCCCCCGCAATCGAAGAGACGATTGTAGAGAAGGTACACGACCTCGTGGTACGCACGAATCCTTAAGGGCCGCGCTCACGGATGCCTATCGAGGCGCCGATAGCCGTGCAGTTGTGGGCCGATCACGTTCGAGAACTTGTAGTTGCCGCTGCGGTCTGCATCGATCGTCCAGAACATGGCCCCGATCATGCCAGGGTAGCCCCCGGGAGTGCGCAACTTGTACCGCGTCCCGGCAGGAGCCTTTCCGGTGATGATGTAGTCCATTGATTGGCTGACGATGAGCGGTGTGGTGTCCCCGGTGAGAAAGCCGACGGCAACCTTATCGGCCGGCACCGGCGGAAAAAACTGACCGGGATCGCCTCCGACGTTAAAACCGTGCAGCAGAAGCTCGGTCATCGCGGCATGGTAATCCACGGAGCCTGGCTGGTAGATCTCTCCGTCGAGGCCCTGGAGTGGCGGCGTATTGTAGTCCTGCACGTCAACGAACGAGAGGATGTCGCGAATGGCGTGCAGGATGGGCAGGTAGGAGCCGAATTGGCCGCCATAGCTGGGATATCCGGACGGCACCTGCGTGCCCTCCGGCACCAGGCTGATCATGAAGCCGGGACCGAAATGATCGCGTAACTGCCGCAGCGCCGAGATGAGATTCACGATAGACGGCGTCGCCGGACGCCGGAAATCCGTGTCGCCGGGGTCAATGGACAGGGACGGGCTTTCGAAGTCGATATCGATGCCATCAAAGCCGTATTCGGCAACGATGCCCTCTACCGAAGAGACGAAGTTCGGAACGCGTTTCGGATCTGCGAGCGTGAAGTGCTGGCCGCCGCCGCCCAGCGAGATCATCACCTTCTTGCCCCGGCTCTTCAGCCAGGCGATATCGGCCTTGAACTGTTGGGGATCCAGTCCGGCGGGGGTGCGGAACTGCATGGTACCTTCCGGCGCATTCCTGTCCGGTGTCGAAAAAGCGACCAGGATGATGTCCCACTGCGGCGAGAGTTCGCGCAACGGAATCGTGGACCCCGGGCCTCCGTAACCGGCCCAGTAGCCGATCAACTGATGGCCATTCGGCGGGGCGGTGACCGGTACCGGCGGCGCCGCCGGCTCGCGGGACGCCGATGCACCCCCCGAGGCAAAACGTCCACCGCGGGCCGGGCACGGCCTGGCGGGCTCGGGGAGCACCTGCGAGTCGGGGAAGCTGTAAATGCCGCCGAGACCTTGGGCCGGACCGGTATACCAGGGTAAAAGAGCCACGTTGTACACGTGATAGCTGGCTCCGCTCCCACGTGCAACGAAGGCTTTGGACGAGGGGAAATTGTTCTTGGGGTTCGCATTCGTGGGTTCGAGGAGGAAGTAACTGGTAGCGATGCCCGTGCCGCCGCACCTACCCTGATCTCCGGGGCGCATGGACGCGGGACGCATCCAGGCGGTGAACGTGTTTCCCGGAACCTTAGTGTTTCGGGGCCCGTGAAAGAGGGGGTCATGTAAAGGATCGTTGATGAACTCCGCGAGCTGCTGGGTGAGCGGCTGCACGTCTCGGTCTTCGACTACCGCGGGCGCCCCACTCAAATACGAACCGAGCACAAACGAGTTTCCGGTCGCGGTGTCGATCCCGTGCATTCCCCATGCGCAACACAGAGTAGCATCGCCATCCGTGTAGTATGCCGTGTTGTGAGTCACCGCGATCACGAGCTTGCCCTCGTGTTTCGGAACTTGTTTGAAGAGTTCCTTCTGCAAAAACTCGACATCGGCAATCGCCACGGAGGCGCCGGACCTCTTCGAGGTGAGGACGTAGCCGTAGCCGGCAGGAACGGTAATCGTTACAGGCTTCACCTCCGGCTTGCCGAGCAAGGTGTGCCAGTCCTCGCGATGGGCAAAGGTGGCGCGGAGCATCGCGTCGGCGTACTGGGTGGCGCCGCCTGAGGGGAAGGCGAAATTCGAGAAGATCGGGGATTGAACGACAAGCGGCACGTCCGGGACCGCATCCATGCGGAAAGGCTTGCCGGCGATCTTCTTCGCTTCGAAGGAAAGCGTGACAGGGACAAGAACGGCCGGAATGGTGGTGGTCTTGCCCTGCGCCGGCGCGTGCCCCACCAGAGTGTAGGGTACCTGCCCGGCGGTGTGCTGAAACGTAGGAACGGAGCCTTGCGCCCGAGCGCAGCGCAGCGCCGAAAAAAGGAGAAGAGGCAGACAGATCAAGCGGATTCGCATGAGCCGCGTCCCGGACCCATGTTACCGGAACGAAACCCCCGCGACCAGCCTCGCGCCCGGCGCTGTCCGGCCAAACTTGTCTTCCGGCCGCGAACAGGTTAACAATGTGGCTTCACTGCAGCATGGAAAGAGAGGATCCGTATGCATCGAAGGCAGTTTTTGGGGTCGGCGGCGGCGATGGCGCAATCTGCGCAAATTCCGCTCCCGCCGGCCGATGAGAAAGCGTTGAGTGGCGCCGGGGAGGTTTCCTACAACGTCCACGTCACGATCGAACGGAAACGGCCGGGCAAGCCGCATAAGGGGAAGGTCCTGGCCGCGATTCAGCCGCATTGCGACGACATCCCCATCTTTGCCGGCGGGACGGTGCTGAAACTCATCGACGAAGGCTATGAAGGGATCCTGATCACGGTCTCCGATGATGCGATGGCCGGAGACGGAGTCGGAAACGGGGAAGTGGCGGCGAAGAACGAACAGGACACCCGGGAAGTGGCGCGGCGGCTCGGATTGCGGGAAGCCATCTTCCTCAACTATCCCAACCACAATCTGGACGCGTGGCCGATTGTCGAGATGCGGGCCAGGCTGGTTTTTCTCTTCCGGTATTTCAAAGTGGATACCGTGATTGTGTACGATCCGAGCGGCCTCTACGAGCGCAACCCCGATCATTATGTAACCGCTCGCGCCGTGGAATGGGCGGCGGGGATCTGCGCGATGAAGTGGGATTATCCGGAGTTCGGGCTGGCCGGAGTGAAGCCCCACCCGGTGTCGGAACGATACTATTTCGCGCGCGGACCGCAACTCGTCAACCGGGTAGTGGACATCGGCGACTATATCGACCAGAAGGTGTGGGTCAACCTGGCCAACGTGACGCAAGGCCCCGCCGGCAACACCGGCGAGCGGTTGTGGAAGAAACTGGCTGCACAAGGGAAGCGGCTGCCGCTGCTGGGAAATGACGCCGAAACAGCGAACCGGCAATACACCAAGTACTTCGCGCTGAGCCGGGACCGGGCCCGAGGTGTGGCCCACAATCTGCAGTGGGCAGAAGACTTTCATTACATCGGGCCGGCCGGGTCGGAGTGGGACAGCTACATTGCCCAAAACGCCGTTCCGCTATAGCCAAGGCGGGCAGGTTCAGCTGGTACGGTTTGTCGTTCCTTTGGGTCAGTTCTGCGGTTTGGCAAACAGCAGCCAACCCAGATCGGCGGGATTGTCGGCTCCCAGCGCCAGGCGGGGCGTAAGGGGATTCTGGGGGCGCCAGGCGCTGGCGCCGGCGGCCATTCGCTGAACCCGGACATCCACTCGAACCGGGTGCCACTGCTCCGCACTAAGCCCGATATTCGCCAGAGGAATGCGCACCACGGCACGCCACTCGCCGGGTGCGATCGCAATCCGCCCCTCAGCACTTTGCGGGGCCACCTGGTCGGGCAGTTCCGCGCGGTTTTCGGCGCCCGGCATGAAGACGAAATGCTTGCACGGCCACAGCCGCCGCGGCTCGACCTTCACCAGGATGCTCGATAGTGGCGGTGCCGCGGGGGACCCGCCGGCGCTTTCCTTTCCCGAGACGATCACGTATAGCGTCTTGGCGTCGTAGCTTGCTCCCCACCGGACCGCCGAACTCTCCGGTGCATAGGTGCAGGCCTCCCAGCGCAGACTCGAAGGCGGGGTGAGTTCGGGGCTCGACCATACGGAGCCGTCGGAAGGGACGGCATAGGCCACCGCCCCATTCGGTTGTTTGCCGGTGTACTCGGGGAACAGGTCTTTCCCGTCTCGGATGAGCCTCTCCACTTCCGGAATATCCCTGTCGAGCACCATGCGCAATTGCTGCATGCGCCACCGGATCCTTTCCGGGTAGTATTTGTAGCCTTCCGCCTCGGAATGAAAGCCCAGGCGGGAATCCCTCTCGCACAGCGCCAGCAGATCTTCATCGCCCCGCAATTCCTCGCGGACGATGTCGCCCAATTGCTTCAGCATTTCCAGGCGCCTCATTCCTTCCGCACGCAGCATCTTTTCCCGGAGGCTGTAAAAACGCAGGATGTTGTATCCGCTTCGGAACTGGATGCCAAGCGCTCGGGCCACGCCGATATCCAGCAAGCGGTCTGGCTGGCCCTCAAAGGAAGGCTCCAGGCCGCGCAGAATTTCCACACCGCGATCCCAGGCCGTAGTCATGCGCCTGGCAAGCTCGACCGTTTCGTCCAGTGTCAGCACCTCTTTGATGCATTCGCCGATCCGGTCGCCGCTGGGCGGCCACGGTGCGCGGGTGGTGGTGGAAGCCAGGAGCCACGTCGGCGCCAGTGGCGCATCCTCGGGCTTCAGCAGGAGCGGCCAGACGGGACCGTCGTGCATCGGGCCGTAGTATTGAAACAGGTTGGTGAGCGGGTAATTCTGGTAGCCGGCCGCGAAATCTTTCCAGGCCTCCACCACCGCGGCGGAATGGTCCTTTCCCCAGTAGAGGGAGGCAAGTTGGCTCAAAAAGGCGTTTTCGTCCTCCGGAAAAGGCTCGAACGAGAGTTCGCCGGCGGCCTGGTTCATCAGCCCCGGATAATTGCCGAAGTACCAGCACAGCATCGAGTGAGAGACGCCCAGGCGCCGCATGCCTGCGAATTTCCGGTAGAGTAGCGACGGCACCGGCACGTACGGAACGGTGGCCACTTCGTGCGAATTGCCGGTTTGGATCTTCGCGGAGGTCGGCGTGCGGTTCTCGCGCGCGATCCGGGCGATGCGCTCGAACCTCGGGCTCGGCCCGGGGGCGGAGATCCAGTAGTCCCCGCCGACCAGTTCCTTGCCGAATTCAGTCCGGCGCACCCCGGATTCGAAGTTGAACTGTAGGATCACTCCTTTGGGGGTGTGAGCAGGGATCTCGTAGACCCAATCCGCCAGGCCTTCCCGGAACGCTCCGCGTGCCTGTGGCATGTACAGCCAACTGATCAGTTCCGCGCCGGGTGCGGCATCGTGCATGCCTCGCTCCATGGCCGAGAGAGACGCGTACAGGATTTCCCAGGGAGCTTTCCGGGAACAGCGGGGGCAGGCGATCCGGCCCCCGCCGACAGCCGAGAGCGCGCTCAGGCAGGTGGTCGGCCGCTCGCCGTGGGAAATGTTGATCAGGCCGCCCAGTTCCGGCAACGCCTGGAAGATTTGATGGACCGACTCGTAAAGATACTTCCGGGCGGCTTCGCTGCTGGGACAGAAGTAGCGCTTTCCGCCGCTCAGGGCGGCGCCGGCCAGTTCCGGATACTGCACCAGAACCGGGCTGTCCGCGTCCCAGGCGTGCGGCTCGATGGAGAAAATGTAGGTGCGGATGCCGTAACGCAGACAGGCTGCTACCGTGCGCCGGAGCTTAGCAAGCCGTCTTTCGGCATCGCGCCCGGCTTTCGGTGTGAAGGAGGTCGAACAGAGGTCCTGAAATTCGACCGTCAGCCACAGACCGTTGATGCCTTCGTGTGCCAGGCGGTTCAGATATTGCTCCGGATAGTAATCCACGTCGTCCATCAGCTCATCGCGCATCTTTGGGGGCCGCTTGATGGGACCGAAAAAACAGCGTGAAATGCGGCGGCGGATGAAAGGACGCCGCTCCACTTTGCCCAACGGCAGAAATGGACCGCGCCGGCGCAGCATTTCGTCCTCGATGTAGAAAATCCCGCGCCGTATGCCTTCGGTGTCGGCGGCAAGAATGCGGCAGGCTTGCTTGCCCACCTCCACGCGGAACGTTTCATCCCCAAGGTTCGGCACGTAGCCGGTCTCGATCACATACGCGCCGTTCTCGCTCGATACGCCTCCGGCGGAAAGGAATTGGCGCAAATCGTCGTACGCCGTTTGCAGGCGACCTTTTGGATCTGTAAACCTGGAAACCAGGCCCACGCCCCCGGACAAAACGGCTTCCTGCGGCCCGGGAGAGCTTTTCGCCCACACGTGCCGCGTCCACATGGGCGCTTTCAGGTCCTGCGTAAACTTCCAGCGATCCTCACCCGGCTGAGGCGGTACGTCCTTCCAGCCGGCGGTGTTTGTGATGGCGCGGGTTTTGGCAACGTCGGGCGTGCGTCCGCAACCAGAAGCCAGAATCAGGACAACGAGAAGGGGGCAGAGGCCAGACCGTTCCAGAACAGGATATCGCTGACGGAACATCTCCCGGATGATACCAGACGCCTGGGACCAGGACGGCGCAGTTGAGCACTATTGATTACTACTTCTGGCGCCGGGAGGCGGCGCTGGTCTATGCTTGGGGAGACATGAGGCAAAACAAGTGGTCGCGCAGAGAGTGGCTGGCGGGAGCGACGGCGGCCGCGGCGCTGGGCGCGCCACAAGGAAAGAAATCGGCCATGACAGACCAAGGTTACATCGACGCGCACGTGCACGTGTGGACGCCGGACACGCAGCGCTATCCCCGGCCGCGGAACGAACAGTATGCGCCGACGAGCTTTACACCGGAGGAACTGTTGGCGCACGCCCGGCCTTGCGGCGTCACGCGGGTGGTGCTTATCCAGATGAGCTTTTACGGCACCGACAACCGGTACATGCTGGACGCGATCGCGCACTACCCGGGGGTGTTTTCGGGAGTGGGCATCGTGGACCACAACGCCCCCGGCGTGGCGGACGAGATGCGGCGGCTGAAGCGGCTCGGGGTACGCGGATTCCGCATCACGCCGGGAGGCCAGCCGCAGACCTGGCTGGACGCGCCGGGGATGGCCGCCATGTGGAAGTGCGGGGCCGAAGAGCGCATGGCCATGTGCCCCCTGGTAGATTCGGACGCCCTGGCTGCCATCGGACGGATGTGCGCGCGGCATCCGGAGACGCCAGTGGTGATCGACCACCTGGCGCGCATCGGCGCGGACGGGCAAATCCGCGACGCGGCCGTCCGGCAACTCTGCGACCTGGCGCGTCACACACAGGTGCACGTGAAGGTCTCGGCGTTCTACGCGCTAGGCAAGAAGCAGTATCCCTACACGGACCTGGCGGGCTTGATCCAAAGGGTGCTGGAGGCATACGGCCCTGAGCGGCTGATGTGGGCCACCGACTGTCCCTTCCAGGTGCAGAACGGGCACACCTACGCCGGATCGCTGGAGCTGGTGCGCGACCGGCTGGATTTCCTTTCCGCCCACGACCGGGAGTGGCTGCTGCGGGGCACCGCAGCGCGGGTGTTTTTCGCGGCGTAGCGCCGCGGCCGTGCTATAGAATAAAGCCACCCGTGCGAACCATTTCGAAAAAGACCAAGTACGGTTTGCAGGCCCTGATCGCGCTGAGCCGGCGGTATGGCGAGGGCCCCGTGCTCATCGCGACCATTGCCAGGGAGGAAAGCATCCCGCTGAAGTTCCTGGAGCTGATTCTGCTGGAGCTGCGCAATGCGGGCGTGGTGGAGAGCCGCAAGGGCAGGCACGGCGGCTATCAGCTCAGCCGGCCTCCGTCGCAGATTACCATGGGGTCGGCGATTCGGAAGATGGAGGGGCCGCTCGCGCCGCTGCCCTGCGCCAGCGAGACGGCCTTCAGGCCGTGCGAGGAATGCCGGGACGTGGAGCGGTGTGGCACGCGCATCGTGATGCGGAAGGTGCGGGACGCCATCGCCAACATCCTGGACACTACCACGCTGGCGGACGTGGTGCGACAAGTAGACGAAGCCCGGCAGGCCGGAGAGAAACGGCCTGTCCTGATTCCCGATCTGTGACCACCGGCTACACCAGGCCGTCGAAGAGCACCGAGCTCAGGTAGCGCTCTCCCGAATCCGGGAGGATCGTGACGATGGTTTTGCCGGCGAACTCCGGGCTGCGGGCCAGCCGCAGCGCCACGGCGGCGGCGGCTCCGCAGGAGATGCCGCTGAGAATTCCTTCCTCGCGCGCCAGCCGGCGGGCGGTTTCTAGAGCCTCGTCATCGGTGATCTGCTCGACGCGATCCACCACCGAGAGGTCCAGCGTATCGGGGATGAACCCGGCTCCGAGCCCCTGGATTTTGTGTGGTCCGGGCTTGAGCGGCTGGCCCGCGAGACGCTGTGTGATCACCGGGCTGGCCACCGGTTCCACCGCCACCGAGAGGATGTCCTTGCCCTTGACCTGCTTGATGTATCGGGAGACGCCGGTGATGGTGCCGCCCGTGCCCACGCCGGAGACCAGCACGTCAATCGAGCCATCGGTATCGTCCCAGATCTCCGGCCCGGTGGTGCGGAAATGGATATCCGGGTTGGCCGGGTTCTGGAACTGTTGCAGCAGCACGTAACGTTTCGGGTCCGACTGCTGGATTTCCTCGGCCCGGGCGATAGCGCCCTTCATGCCCAGCGGGCCTTCGGTGAGAATCAGGTTGGCGCCGAAGGCTTTGAGCACCTTGCGGCGTTCGAGCGACATGGTCTCTGGCATGGTCAGGGTGATGGGATACCCGCGGGAGGCGGCCACAAAAGCCAGCGCGATGCCCGTGTTGCCACTCGTCGGCTCGACGATTTCACAGCCGGGCCGCAACACGCCCCGCTTCTCCGCGTCCCACACCATGGAGGCGCCGATGCGGCACTTCACCGAATACGCGGGGTTGCGGCCCTCGATCTTGGCCAGCACGGTGGCCGGGCATTGCCGGGCGAGCCGTCCCAGTTTCACCAGCGGCGTCCGCCCGATGCTCAGCGAATTGTCTTCGAAAATCATGCGTCGTTCTCCTTAGGGTTGGGGCCTGGGATAGGCTCCCGTAGGTGTTGCCGGATCCGCCTTGCGAGATTGGGCCTCGGCATAGGCCTGCTGCACTTCGGCCGGAAAACCGGAGATCAGGCGCCGGATACGGCGCTCCATTTCTGCCACTACGGCAGAATTTTCAGCCGCCACGTCGTAGCTCTCGTCCGGATCCTCGGCCAGGTTGTAGAGTTCGGCGCGCGGCAGCAGAAGGTTGTGCCGGCCGCCCGGGGGCGCGGGCGAATAGGCTGCCGAGTTGTGGCGGGCGATGTGCAGCTTCCAGTTCCTCCAGCGGGCGCATTGCAGATCCCAGTTGTCGAAGTACAGCAGGATTTCGCGGTCGATGGATTCCTTTTCTCCGGCGAGGAGCGGCCAGATATCCACGCCATCGAGCGGTTTTGCCGGCAGCGACGCGCCGGTAAGCCGCGCCACGGTAGGGAAGACGTCCATCATGGAGGCCAGCGCATCCGAGACAGGGCCCGCCGGGATCTTGCCGGGCCAGCGCGCCAGGAAGGGCTCTCGGATGCCGCCCTCATAGGTCGTCCCTTTCCGCCCCCGCAGACGGCCGGGACTACCCTGGTACCAGGGGCCGTTATCGCTCGAGAACATCACCAGTGTGTCCTGGTCGACGCCGTTTTCCCGCAGCGCGCGCAGCACCTGGCCCACGCTCCAGTCGATCTCCTCCACCACATCGCCATACAAGCCCTCCGCGGACTTGCCGCGGAAACGCTCGGACGCCGCCAGCGGAATGTGCGGGAAGGTGTGCGGCAGGTAGAGGAAAAACGGCTCCCGGGCGGACTTTTGCAGGAAGCCCAGGGCCTCTTCGGTGTAGCGCCGGGTCAGGGTTTCCAGGCGTGCGGGCTGCTCGATCACCTGCGTATCCCGCATCAGCGGGCGGGGCGACATGTCGTTGCTGTAGGGGATGCCGAAGTAGGCGTCGAAGCCTCGGCTGGTGGGCAGATACGGCGGGGTGTGGCCCAGGTGCCACTTGCCGATGCACATGGTCCGGTAGCCGCCGGCCTTCAGCACATCGGCCAGCGTGGTCTCGTCGCGGTTCAGGCCGCCGGCATCCCGCGGAAACAGGACGCGCGGCACGCCGACGCGCGTGGGATATCGGCCGGTCAGCAGCGCGGCGCGCGAGGGGGAGCAGACCGGATCGGCCGAGCAGAAGTTGGTGAAGCGCACACCTTCGGCGGCCATGCGGTCCAGGTTCGGGGTGCGGATGCGGGAGCCGTAACAGCCCAAATCCCCATAGCCCAGGTCGTCACAGAGGATGAAGACGATGTTGGGTAGCCTGGCGGGCGCGGCCCGGAGTGTGGCACCCAAGGCTGCGCCCGTGGACTTGAGAAACGCACGTCGATGAATCACTGGCTTCCATAATAAGATGATCCCGATGCGACGGCGAACTTTTCTGGCCCTGGGGGCTGCGCCGCTGGCCGGGCGCGCGGCCGAACGGCGGCCCAACGTGCTTCTCATCCTGCCGGACCAGTTGCGGGCGCAGGCGCTCGGCGTCATGGGCAACCGGGACGTGCGCAGCCCGCACATCGACCGGCTGGCGGCCGAGGGCCTGCTATTCCGGCAGACGCTCGCGAACACGCCGGTGTGCTGCCCGGCGCGCGCGAACATCCTGACGGGGAAATACGCGCACCGCAACGGGATGGTGGCCAACGACCTGCGGCTGCGGGAGAGCCAGCCGACCATGCCGCAGGCATTCCACGACGCGGGATACCGCACCGGCTTCATCGGCAAGTGGCACCTGGACGGCGGCAAGCGCCAGCCGGGATTCGTGCCGCCCGGGCCGCGGCGCCACGGCTTCGAATTCTGGGCGGCCAACGAGTGCAATCATTCTCACTTCCACACGCAGTATTTCCGCGATACCTCGCAGCCCATCCCGATCGAGAGGTTCGAGCCGGAAGCCTGGGTGGACCTGGGAGTGGAGTTCCTGCGCGGCAGCCAGCGCGACACGAGGCCGTTTTTCCTCACCGTCCAGATGGGCCCGCCGCACGACCCGTACAAGGCCCCGCCGGAGTTCGCGCGGCTGTACGACCCGGCGAAGCTGGAGATGCGGCCCAACTGGCGCGGCGGGCCGGGGCTGCCGGGGCGGCAGGACCTGGCGCAATACTACGGCATGATCACCGCCGCGGACGCGCAGATCGGCAGGCTGCTGGCGGAATTGGACCGCCTGGGCATGCGCGAAGACACCATCGTGCTGCTGACCTCGGATCACGGGGACATGCTGGGGTCGCAGGGCCGGCGGCTGAAGCGGAAGCCCTGGGAGGAATCTATTCGCGTGCCCGGCATCCTGCGATATCCGCGCCAGGTCCGGCCGGGGCGCACCAGCGACTGCCTGTTCACGCACGTGGATTTGGCACCCACGCTGCTGGCGTTGTGCGGCGTCCAAGGCCCGGACGGAATGCAAGGGACCAATCTCTCGAAAGTCGTGCTGGGCAGGGAAAGCCGGGGACCGGACTCGGCGTTTTTTCAAATCTTCGGGCCGTACCAGGGCGACGGCACCGAGGACGGGTGGCGCGGCGTGCGCACCGCGCGGTACATGTACGCGCGCTTCGAATCGAAACCCTGGGTGCTCTTCGACCTGGAAAAGGACCCGTACGAGATGCGCAACCTGGTAGACGAGCCCGGCGCGCGCGGCCTGGTTGCCGAAATGGAGCGCCGGCTGGCCGGCTGGATCGAGCGCACCGGAGACTCCTGGCGATACGACTGGCACGAACTGGTGGAGGACAACGGGCGGCTCTACCGGCACGAGACGTTCTACACCGTGGACGAGTATCTCGCATGGGCAAAGCAGCATCCGGAGGCGGAGAAGGCGAACTGAGCCGCCCCTTCGCGGACCATTTTTCGGGGCACGCGCGGGGCTATGCGGCGCACCGGCCGGCCTATCCGCCGGAACTGGCGGACTTCGTGGCGGAGCAGGCGCCGCGGCGCGGCCTGGCCTGGGACTGCGGATGCGGATCCGGCCAGCTCTCCACCCTGCTGGCGGAGCGCTTCGAGCGGGTGATCGCTACCGACGCGAGCGCGGAGCAGATCGCACAGGCCGCACCACACCCGAGGATCGAATACCGCCGGGCGCCGGCGGAGGCCAGCGGATTGCCCGCCGGCGTGGTGGACGCCGCCACAGCAGCGCAGGCGGCGCACTGGTTCGACCTGGAAGGTTACTACGCGGAGGTCCGCCGCGTCGCGCGGCCCGGAGCCATCGTGGCGCTGGTCACCTACAACCTGCTCGAAGTGGACGCGCAGGTCGATCCGATCCTCCGCGGCTTCTACGCGGGGCCGCTGGGGTCCTATTGGCCGCCGGAGCGGCGGCACGTCGAAGACGGTTACCGCTCGCTGCCGTTTCCGTTCCCGGAAATCGCGGCTCCACCCCTGGAGATGCGGCGGAGGTGGCGGCTGGAGGATCTGCTGGGCTTCGTGGAAACCTGGTCCGCCCTGCGCGCGCTCGAACGGTCCCAGGGACGCGGGGCGATCGAGGCCTTCCGGCGGGACGTCACACGCGCCTGGGAAGCCGGACCGGCGGAGCGCCTGGTGCGCTGGCCGCTGACCATCCGGGCGGGCCGGCTCTGAACCCGCCGCGGGGCTGGGATAAAATGGGCGCACCGAGAGTGCAGGAGAGAATCTGATGCTTGGAAAAACAGGGAGACGCGACTTCGTGAGCGGAGCGGCCGCCGCCATCGCCACGGCTCAATTTCCGATTCTGGGGGCCAACGACCGGATCCGTGTCGGCCAGGTCGGGCTCGGCGGGCGCGGCACGGACCACCTGAAGTATTACTCGTCGCTCGATTCGGAGTGCCGCATCGTGGCCATCTGCGACGTGAACCAGGCCGCCCGCGAGCGCGCCGGCGCGCTGCTGAAGAAGACCAAGGGCTGGGACACGAAAGACTACGACGACATGCGCGCCATGTTCGAGTCCAAGGACGTGGACGCGGTCTCCATCACCACGCCGAACCACTGGCACGCGCTGGCGACCATCTGGGCCTGCCAGGCGGGCAAGGATGTGTACGTGGAAAAACCCGCCAGCCACAACCTGTTCGAGAGCCGCCAAATGGTGGCCGTCGCGCGCAAGTACAACCGCATGGTGCAGGTGGGCTCTCAGAGCCGCTCCATCGCCCACAAGATGCGCGCGATGCAACTGCTGCGCGACGGCATTATCGGGCAGATCTATCACGCGCGGGGGCTGTGCTACCGGCGGCGGTTCTCGATCGGGCACACGCCGGACCAGCCTGTGCCGCCGGGGCTCGATTGGGATCGCTTCCTCGGCCCGGCGCAGTGGAAGCCGTATAGCAAAAACAAATTCGCTTACAACTGGCACTGGTTCTGGGACACCGGCAACGGAGACATCGGCAACCAGGGCGTGCACGAGATCGACATGTGCCTGTGGGGGCTGGGCCGCACCGGCTGGCCGGTCTCGGTTTCTTCGATCGGCGGCAAATTCGTGTGGCAAGACGATCAGGAAACCGCGAACACGCAGCAGACCACCTTCGATTTCGGGGACGCCCAAATCACCTTCGATGTGCGCAATCTGCCTTCGCCGACCGAAGGCATGGCGCCGCTGAAGCCGAACTACACGGGCAATATTTTCTTCGGCGACGGCGGTTTTCTGGTGGTGGACTTCGCCGGATTTCAGGTCTACAAGAGCGCGGCGGCGAGCGTCAGCGGCGAAGCGGCGCGTGGGGCGGGCGCCGGCAACGTCGAGAAGTACGACAAAGTGATGGACGAGAAAGCGCAGGAGCAGTCCGCCTGGTCCACCAACCCGCACATGCAAAACTTTTTCGAAGCCATCCGGGCGCGCGACCATAAGCTGCTGCATGCGGATGTGGCCATCGGCGCGCACGCGGCGGCCTTCTGCCACCTGGCGAACATCAGCTACCGGGTGGGGCGCACGCTGCGCATGAACCGGGCCACGGGGCATTTCCTGGGCGACGACGAGGCCAACGCCATGTTCACGCGGGACTATCGCGCGCCGTACGTAGTTCCGGCGCAGGTTTGAGCGGGAGCAAGCTCGCAGGCCCTACGGCGCGCGCCACAGAACCGCGCGGGCATAAGCTCCACTGAGCGCCCGCACGGTTTTGCCCGCGGCATCGGTGGTTTCGTCCACCCCGTAATACATGGTGACGATGCGGCCCGGCGCGACTTCCGCTGAGCTGGGATAGCCGCAGTCGCTGTTGTGCGCATCGGCGGCGAGCACGATCAGTTCGGGGCCCCAGGTGCGCCCGAGATCGCGGCTCAGCATGGCCCGGGCGCCGAAGGGCCGGTTGCGTTCGCCATAGACCAGCAGCAGGCGCCCGTCGCGCAGCAGGATGACATCGGCGGGATGCTCGCGTTCCGCCGTGAGCCGGCGCGGCGGGCTCCAGGTGCGCCCCTGGTCGCCGGAATACGTGGCCGCCAGGTAGCCTCCGTGATGGGAGCGCGCCACGGCGAGCAGGCGCCCATCGGGCAGCAGAGCCAGCGCGGTCTCGTTGAAGTCATCGGCGATCAGGGTGGGATCGCCCCAGGTGAGCCCGCCGTCGCGCGAGCGGTAGAGGTAGGAAGTTTCGTGCTCCAGGCCCGGGCCGCGCTCGTAGTAGACGTTTAGCAGCACGGTGCCGCCAGGCAGTTGCACCATTTTCCCGAAAGGAGAAGCGCCATGCCGCGGGTCGATGAGCGACTTGGCGGGCGCCTCCCAGGTACGGCCGCGGTCGTGCGAGCGCACCGTGTAGAGGCCGTCGCGGGTGAGCTGCTTGAGGCGCTCGCCGCCCGGGCCGTAACTGCGGTCGATGATGTAGGTGACCAGGACCGTGCCATCGCGCAACTGGCCCACGGCCGGGTTGCGGTCGTCCATGGGAGCATCCGCCAGAAGGCCGCGGGACCAGGTGCGGCCGCCGTCGGTCGAGCGCACCCAGTCCAGGCGCCCCTGGGCGCCGATGTGCGTGTCACCGCCGCGCACGGCGGCGCCCAGTTCGCCGTTGTCCAGGCGGATCAGCACAGGGAAATATCCACCGCCGCGCACCACGTCCACGCGCTCGACCGCCACCTGGCGGCCGATCCAAATAGAGGCTTCCTGGGCCGCCGCGGGCAAAAGCAGGGCGAAACCGCAAACCAGATAGCGCATGGCAATTCTCAAGCGCTCCGGGCTCCCAGCGCCTGCCCGATGGCGCCGCGCATCTGTTTTTCGCATTCCGGAAAGGCGATCCAACTGTAGTGGTCGTTGTAGCCCTCCCGCGCGGACTCGGCGGTGGGGATGTAGCCGGGGGCGCACTCGCTGAAGCCCACCGTGACCACGAAGGAATCCGGCCGCATCTGCTGGGCCCAGAGTTGATACTGCACGAAGGACTCGGCCGGCACCAGCACCACGTGCGCCAGCTTGCCGCCGCCGGCCAGCTCCAGGCACGGCACGTCGATGGGGCGTCCCTCGGAGAGGCGCTCGCGCCAGCTTAAGCCGAGCGCGGCCTCAAAGCGCGCCAGGCGCGTGCGGCGCGGGTCGGCCAGCGTGTCTTTCAGCTCCTGGAGGGAGAAACCCGGCGTACGGCGCGGCTCCATGCGCAGGGCTGCGTTGCGGAAGCGCAGCGCTTCCAAGGGAAAGGGGCGGGTGTTCTTCCAGGCCTCTTCCATGGCCCGCCGCATGCGCCCGGCCAGCACGGGGCGGTTCGCGGGACTGCCGTCGTTGTACTTGCCCGCCATGGTGTCGCCGCTGGCGCCGGACGCGTAGATCTGTAGGGCGTCCGGGGTGGCCTGCTGGCGGGCCTCGCGGGCCATGCCGGGAAAATCGGCCGAGACCTCGCCCTTGCCGTAGTAGCTCATGGGGTGCGTCGAGTAGACCGAGAGCGCCGCCAGCGGGCGGCCGCCGTTCCAGAAGCTGAGGGTGCGCAGCCAGGGATCGATCAACCCCTCCGGCTGCGCGCGCACCGCGGGGTCCCGGGTGGCGCTGGTGCGCTCGAAGGAGACGCGCCCGTCCGGCAGCACGTAGCGCCGGTTCGAGGCGACCTGCTCGACGCGCGCCATACCCGTGCCGATATGCGAGACCGGGCGCAGGCGGCGCAGGCTTTCCCCCAGCGCGGCGGCCACGTTCCGGATGGTGCGATCCTCGAAGGCCGTGTCGCACAGGGGCTCGGGCACGTGATTCTCGGTGAGCAACTCCTGCGCGCGGCGGTCGGTGTAGGGCGCGTCGTGCTGGTGCACGCAGGAGACCAGCACCTTTTCGCGGCTGGTCCCGGCGGTCTCGGCCAGCACGCTGCGCCAGCGATCATAGGAATTGTTGCGGATCTCGCACCAGTCGATCACCGCCAGCACGTACGTGCTGCCCGCGCCGCGCAGCACCAGGCCGCGCGCGCCCAGCGGATCGACGATCTTCTTCGCCAGAACCGCGTTGAACAGCGGCGAGCCGAGCGGCGGCGTGACGTCGGCGCGGAAGGTGGCCAGCTCCCATTTCGAACCGGCGGCACGGGCGCGCCACGCCGCCAGCGGCGCCGCCACCAGCGCGCGCCGCGGAATCCTGATAGCCATGCGGGGAGTGTATCAGAACACGTATTTCAGCGCGAACTGCAACTGCCGCATGGTCTTCGCTGACGTGATGACGCCGAACGTGGAGGGGCTGCGGGCGTCCGAGCTGGGGGTGTTCCAGTTGGGATGATTGGTGGCGTTGAAAGCCTCCCAGCGGAATTGCAGCTCGTGGCTCTCGTGAATCCGCACGTTCCGGGCCAGCGAGAGGTCCGCCTCCCGCGTGCCCGGAGAGAGCAGTGTGTTGCGGCCCATGTTGCCGGGGCGCCAGCTCAGGTCCGGGTTGGAGAAGTTGAACGCCGCGATGTTCCAAAACTGCTGCGCGGAGCGGTTCGCTGGGATGGGGCTGATGCCGGTGGCATCGGGCTGGTTGCCCAGGGTGTTGAGTCCGGCGGTATCGCCGAGTTGCGCCACGTTGACCGGCGTGCCGCCGGCGAAAGTGATGATGCCGCCGAGCTGCCAGCCGCCCAGGATATGGCGGATGAAGCCCTGGTTGGCCAGGGGCTTTCCAGTGCCGAACGGTAGCTCGTAAACGTAGGAGGCCACGAAGCGCCGGCCCACGTTGAACTGCGAGAGGCCGCGCTCCGCCTGGAGGTTGTAGCTGTTGGTGGGCCAGAGCGTGTCGCCGGAGTTGGTGCGGATGGCGCTGCCGCCGTCGATGGCCTTCGACCAGGTGAAGCCGATCATGTAGGTCAGGCCCTTGCTGAAGCGCTGCGTGAGCTTGGCGCTGAGGGCGTGATAGTTCGAGTTATCGTTGCCATCCACTTCCTGTAGCCGGCCGTAAGCGGGCCAGGGCGTGCGCTGGGCCACGCTGCGCGTGTCCGTGGGACCGGTCTTGACCACCGGCTGGTTATACAGGCGGAAACGTTCCAGCTTGTGGCCTTCGTTGCCCTGGTAGCCGGCTTCGAGTACCAGGTTCTGGGTCAGCTCCCGCTGGACATTGAACAGCCATTGCGTGATGTACGGCGTGCGCATGCCCTGGATATTGCCCAGGAACTGCGGCGCGCCCAGGCAGGTGCCGGTGTACCCCGTGCACACGAAGCGCTGGCGCTCGAGCGCCCAGGGATCCTGAAGCACCGCGTTACGCTGCTCGTTGCTGGTGATGAACAGGTCGCGGCCGGCCAGGTTGCGGGACATGTCGAAGACCGGATTGCCCGTGTCCTGGACATAGAAGATGCCTGCCCCGGCGCGCAGGGTCCAATGGTCCGTGGGGCTGTAGGAGAGACCCAGCCGCGGAGCAAAGTTGTTGTTGTCCGGGTTGACCAGGCTGCGGCCCATGTACTGGTCGCCGGCCTGGGTAGCCTGTCCGTCGGCGAAGTGGAAATTCAGGCCCTGGTAAAAATCGCCGCTGCCCGGCCGGATGAAGATGGGCGGCTGCGCGTTGGGCAGCAGGCCGTTCGGACCCACGCCGGGGTTGAACAACTGGACGTTCATAATGCCCCGGTACTTATCGGCCCAGGGGCGGGCGTTCTCGTAGCGGATGCCCATGTTCACCGTCAGCCGTGGCGTGACCTTCCAGTCGTCCTGGACATAGCCGTAGTAGGAGGTGCGGCGCAGCATGGCGTCCGCCATGGCGACCACGCGGGCGGATTGCGCCGGCAGACCCAGCATGTAGTCCGCGAAGATGAAGCCCGTGGCGTTGCGATTGGCCGGGTCGAACGTGGACTGGCCGTCGAAGAGAAACTCGCCGGTGGCTTTCTGGTTGCCGTACTGGTTGTAGCGGTCGCGGCGGATCTCCCCGCCGAACTTGATCGAGTGGCGGCCGCGGATGAGCGAGAAGTTGTCCATGAACTGGAACGTGTCGTCGCGCGTGATCCAGGGAGTGACGCCGCCGAAGCTGTTGATGCCGCCCCCCAGGTCGATGGCCGGAACGCCATAGGCCAGAGGGCTGGCGGCGAACAGCCCATTGATGCCCAGGCCCGCCTGCACGTTGCGCGTGTTGGCGAAGTAGCCGGCCAGGTCGTTGTTGAACTGGTTCCACGCGAAGCGGGCTTCGTTCACCGCGGAGGCGCTCAGGATGCGCGTGTTCGAGATCATCCCCTGGCGCACGGTGGTGGCCACGTGCAGCGAGTCGGTGAGGAAGGTGGCCGCCGGCGACTGGAAATCGCTGCCCCAACTGTAGCGGCCGAACCAACTGGACTTGCTGCTCTCGTTCCAATCGATGCGCTGGTTGAACTGGTCCGAATCGGTAGGCGCCACGGCGTTCCGGATGTAGTTGCGCACCAGGCTGTTGCCGGGTACGGTGGGGGCGGGGAAGAACTCCAGCATCTTCTGAGACGCCGGATTCAACTGGGACTGCGGAATCACGTTGTTCGGGTAAGGTGTGGCGGAGACGGCCACGCCGGCCGAGTTGAAGACCCTCGACGCCGGATCGAAGAGCGTGCGGTTGAGGGCGGAGAAATCGCCCTGGCGCATGGCCAGGGTGGCCACCGACGCGGTCACCTGCGTGGTGAGGCGGTCGCGCAGCTCTTCGAAATTCGACGTGAAGAAGAGCTTGTCCTTGCCGTTGAACACGCCCGGAATCATCACCGGGCCGCCCAGCGTGAACCCGTAGTCGTTGCGGCGGAAAGGATTCTTCCGGGCCTCCGACTGGCGCCATTCGCGGGCGTCTACGGCGGAATTACGCAGAAACTCGAAGGCCGCGCCGTGAAACTCATTGGTTCCAGGCTTGGTGCTCACGTTGATTTGCGCGGAGCCGCGGCCATACTCGGCGGAGTAGACCCCCGTTTGCACTTTGAATTCCTGGATAAAGTCCACCGAGGGATGGATGATGTAGGAGTTGAAATTGGGGTCTGTATTTTCCACCCCGTCGAGCGTGTAGCGGTTGAATTCCAGCCGCTGCCCGGCGACCGAGAGCGAGGTCTGGCTGCGCACGCCGCCCTGCAGGCCGCCGCCTCCTCCCGCGCCGCCCTCGGTGGTGACATTGGGGCTGAGGGTGACCAGTTGCAGGTAATCGCGCCCGTTCAGCGGCAGCTCCACGATGCGCTTGTTTTCAATGACCGTGCCCAGGGCCACCGTCTCGGTGGTCAGTAGAGGAGCCCCGCCGCTGACCTCCATCTGCTGGGTGACTTCGCCGACTTCCAGCTTGAAATCGATGCGCGCCGCGGCGCCCACCTGCAAATCGATCCCCTTGCGGGTGGCGGTTTTGAATCCCGGGTTCTCGACTTTCACGTCGTAGGATCCCGGAACGAGGTACGGAATGGAATAGTTGCCGGTGTCGTTGGTCGCGACCTGGCGCACCTGGTTGGTAGCGGTGTTGGTGACCGTCACCGAGGCTCCGGCGATCACCGCGCCAGTGGCATCCGCAACCGTCCCCGTGATTTCCCCGAAATTCTGCGCGCCCAGGCGCAACGCGCACCAGGCGAAAAGGACAAACAAGGTCCTGCTGTGACGGAACATACTGGTCCCCTTTATCCTGGGTTGTTTATCACACGCGGAAGAAAAGGGTCAAGCCGCGCATCAAAATCAACGGGAATTCCCTTGCAGCGGCCGCCGGCGCGGCGCCTCAATCCTCGAACGGACGCCCGGCCAGCAGGCCGCCGTCCACCACCTGGACGGAGCCGGTCACGAAGCTGGATTCGTCCGAGGCCAGGAACAGGGCGCAGTGGGCCACTTCGCGCGGCTTCCCGATGCGGCCCATGGGGTACATCTCTTGGAGGCGGGCGAAACCCGCCGGATGGCTCCTCCAGTAGCGCATGGAAGTCTCCGTCTCGATGGTGCCCGGGCAGATGATGTTGGAGCGGATGCCCAGGTGGCCGTAATCGGCCGCCACCAGGCGCATCATGGAGATCAGGCCTCCCTTGGCCGCCGTGTAGGCGGTTTCGCCGAAGGCGGCCAGGGCGTTGACGCTGGAAATCGTGACGATGCTGCCGCCGCCGCGGGCCTGCATCCTGGGGATGGCGCCGCGGGTGCACAGGAAGGGGCCCTTCAGGCACACGTCCACGGTGCGGTCCCAGGCCGCTTCTTCGAGGCCCACGATGGGGCCGTCACCCGCCAGTTCGATGGCGTTGTTCACCAGGATGTCGAGTCCGCCGAAAACCTCGCTGGTGCGCCGGAACATGGCCTCCACCCGGGCGGCCGAACTGATGTCCACCGCCACCGCAAGGGCCTTGCCGCCGCCGCGCGTGATCGCTTCGGCCACCGATTCAGCACCGGCCTGGTGGATGTCCGCCACCACCACCGCCGCGCCTTCCGACGCAAACAGCCGCGCCATCTCGGAGCCGATCCCTCCGGCGGCGCCGGTGATCAGCGCGACCTTGTTCGATAACCTGTCTCCCATAGACCGTGCAGTATACTGCACTACAACGATGCAAGTACGCAGACTCTGTCTTGTGCTCGCGCTGGCCGCGCTGCCGGCCTGCGCCGGTGACCTGCGGATAGGCCGCGCCGCGGTGAAGATCACTCCGCCGCCGGGCATGCCCATGGCCGGCTATTACTATGTCCGGCTGAACGAGGGCGTGCACGACGACCTGTACGCCAAGGCGCTGGTGCTCGAAAAGGACGGCGCGCAAGCCGCCATGGTGGCGCTGGACCTCGTGGGCGTGCCGCGGCCCATCGTGGAGGCCGCGCGCGAAGCCATCAGCCGGACTACTTCGCTCGACGGCGCGCACGTGATGATCAGCGCCACCCATTCGCACACCGGCCCGGAGATGGGCAGCCGCCTGCGCGGCGTAGATGCGAAAACCGAGAAGCTGGCGCACGACTACCTGGCCGCCCTGCCGGGCCTCATCGCCGAAAGCGTGCGCAAAGCGGCCGCCGATCTCCAGCCCGCGCGCGTGCGCGTCGCGCTGGCGCACGAAGACTCCGTCAGTTTCATCCGCCGCTATTACATGAAGAACGGCACGGTGGGCTGGAATCCGGGCAAGCGCAATCCGCAGATCGTCGGCCCGGTGGGCACCATCGACCCCGATCTTCCGGTGGTGGTTTTCGAATCCGCGGCGGGCCGGCCGCTGGCCGTGTACGTCAACTTCGCCTGCCACCTGGATACCGTGGGCGGGATGCAATTCTCCGCGGATTACGCCTACACCATCAGCCGTCTGCTGGGCGAGGTGAAAGGCCCGGACCTGCTGACGCTGTTCACCATCGGCACCGCGGGGAATATCAACCACATCGACACCTCCAGCGCCGAGCCGCAGAAGGGTCCCGCCGAGGCCGAGCGCATCGGCGCCATCCTGGCCGCGGACGTTCTGAAAGCCTGGCGCCACCTGGAAGACATCGACCCCGGCACGCTGCGCACCGCCAGCGAAATCGTACCGCTGCCCCTGGCCGCCTATCGCCCGGAGGAGGTGGAAAAAGCCCGCCAGATCGTGGCCGCCTACGGGAAGCCCAATGCCAGCCCGTTTCTGGAACAGGTCAACGCTTTCAAGGTGCTGGAACTGGAGGAGCGCCACGGCAAGCCCATCGAAGCCGAAGTGCAGGTGATCACGTTGGGCGATCAACTCGCCTGGGTGGGAATGCCGGGCGAAATCTTCGTGGAGCACGGCAAGGCGCTCAAGGTGGCCTCGCCCTTCCCCCGCACCATCATCGCGGAACTGGCCAACGGCTCTATCGGCTACGTGCCCGACCGCAAGGCGTACCCGCAGGGCGCCTACGAGGTGGTCAGCGCCCGGATGGCTCCCGGCGGGGGCGAGAGGATGGTGGAGGCCGCCACACGGATGCTCATCCAGGCGCGCCAAGCCAGGTGAGCGTCCGATGCGCATCGCACTGATCCAGATGAACAGCCGCGCGGCGGCTCGCGACCAGAACGTGGAACGTGCTTGCGCCTTCCTGGCGCAGGCCGCCGCCGCCCAACCCGACCTGGTGGTTCTGCCCGAGTTCTTCAACGTGGAGTACTTTCCGCAATACCGCGACTACAAGTACATGGATTATGCGGAAACCGAGGACGGCTACACGCAGACCCGCATCCGGGAAGCCGCCCGGCGGCACGGCTTTCACGTGGTTTCGACCATTTTCGAAATGGCGCGTCCGGGCCTGTATTACGACACCGCCATGCTCATCAACCCAGAAGGCGAGATCACGGCCAAGTACCGCAAGGTGCATCCCGCGGCGCTTCTCAGCCTGGAAAAGATCTATTTCCGCGGAGGCTCCTCCTTCCCGGTCTTCCACCTGGGCGAGTGGACCATCGGCTTCTCCATCTGCTACGACAACCTCTTCCCGGAGTCCTGCCGGACGCTGGCGCTGAACGGGGCAGAACTGATCATCGCCCCCTACGCCACGCCGGTGGCCGACCCGTGGGAAAACTTCCTCACCACGCGCGCGCTCGAAAACGGCGTGTACCTCGCCGCATGCAACCACGTGGGACCGGAAGGCGAGTGGGTCATGTCCGGCAAGAGCATGCTCATCGACCCGCGCGGCAAAATCCTCTGCCAGGCCAGCCCCACCGAAGAACAGATCCTGAGCCTGGAAGTGCATCGGGAAGAAGTGATCCAGGCGCGCCGCAGCTTTCCGCTGTTCCGCGACCGCCGCCCGGACGCCTACGGGCCTATCACGCGCAGCACGGAAGAGCTGCACCGCTAAATTTTGGGTAGTGGGTCAGTTTGACCACGCGGGCCAACGCTTCGACGCGTCGGCGACAAACCGTCAACATAGGCCAGCTACGACACGAAATGGCCTATGGCACGAGGCAAGATCAGAGCCTTCCGCCCGCTCTCGAAACTCACCCCTTCTGAGGTGAACCGAAAATCCAGCGAAACCGGATCTCAGCACGAGGCGGGTACGGAGACCGGATTTATTGGTCTTTCGGCTGCCCAGTAGTTCGGTCCTGTTTAACCCAAAAGCAGCCAAACAACGGCACACGGCACAGGGGACAATGACCGTCATACTGGTACCGCAGAAGGTCGGGTTCCATAGGAACCACCTCTGGAGGGCCGATGGTAACGGCCTCAACTTCAGTGCTCACACAGCCGGAGGCCGGGCATTTCGTGATCGGAATTCTCATACTGCGCAGAGTACCAGAAGTCACCCTTTCTGCACTTTGTTCGAGTCTCCGAATAGCCGCTGCTCAATGAAGGTAACCGCCCGTTCACTAAATCCCAAGATACTGGCAAACGCTTCCACAGTAAGGGCCGAAATGGCTGTGGCTCTACCCGTCGCACAAGCGTCGAGGGCGTCGGCGAGGGTGTGATTTTGAACGGACACGGGGAGCCATGCTAACAGTCCCGAGCCGATCAGACTCGCGATAACGCCGATACCAATCCGGCTGACCACACGCCGATCATAGGCATCGAGTTCATTCGATAGGCTCACGTCCATGCCAGGCATCCTTGCCAAAACGCTGACGCAACTCCCCGCAGCACCCGCGCACAGCAGGCCGAAAATCAACAACGGCGAAAACCGCGCTGCAAACCAGAAACAGAGCGTTGCCGCAGGGAGCAAACCAACCGTCCACCAAAACAGTTTCTTCGCCCAGGGCTCCATCGCGTCTTCGTAATCATAGCTGTAAGCCTCCCAAGCATTGCGTTCCTCGAAGAGAGCCCGCAACGCGCTTCGAGCCGCAGCCGGGTTGCCATCCGTGTTCTTGAGCTTGCTCTCGAGCAGATCGCGCAGTTTTTTGATCTCAGTCTTAGGAATGCCCCACCATTCAAGTAGATTGAGCACTCCTTGGCCTTCAGTGAGCACGTCCACCACCGGACAGAGGTACGCGCTGAACTCCCCTTGTGTTTCGGCGTCGTCCTCTAGGTCGTCAAGGTCGTCCACGTGTGCCGCTTCTCTGGCCTTCACGTCAATCTCGGCGAGGCGTTTCAACACCATCTCCAGTAGCTCCTTGTTGAGGGCATCGTCAGCGCTCCGGGGCCGCTGCGCCATCGCCTCGACAGATACGCGTTCTCCAGTAATTGCAGAGAGCGCTTCGATGCGGCGGTTCTCAAGTTCCGATGTTTTGCTCTTCTTGCCCCATCCGAACAAAATGCCCACCTCCTACGCGATCACGATGTTCAGGGTAACGCGGATTTCCTGCCAAACAAAGGACCCTTTGACATATCCCCTGAGACTTGGCCGTATCACGCCCCGAGTCTGGCGATACCGCGTGCAAAGTCGGCCAGGGTCCCGCGATACCACTCGGCCGAAAAACCCGAACCGCCGAGTTGAGCGCTTTGGCGGGAGGGCCGTCCGAGAAACGGCCCGGATTTTCAAACTGACCCACTAGCGAATTTTGACAGTACTTGACACTTCCCGGATACCCGCGTGGTCCCGGTTGGAATGCCGCAGGACACGGCTTTCGGTGCATATTTCGCTCCGAACCTGGATGATGTCGACATGCCGGCCTTCAAGCTGACCGCCCCGATGCGCTATGCGATGGACATCTCATCCGCCATGGCATCTTCTTCGGCGCCGCTCGCGAGCACCGGGTCGATTCTGTTCCGGGCGGCCCGGGAGATCCCCCGCCTTCCGAAGACGATCCTCTCATCGATCTGGCCGCGCAACTGGAGCCCGATGGCGGAATGCCCGGCGATAGCCCCGCGGGGCGAATTGCCCGGACGGTCGCGGCCGTGCTCGCACTCGCCTCCGCGGGTCACACGCTCACATTGGACGCGTTCCGCTCGCACGTCCGCCGGCTGGTCGGGTTCCTCCAGTCGGCCGAAAGCGCACAGGATCGCGAGCGGGTCGCCATCGACCTCGCCATCCGGGCAGCCACGCGGGGAACCGCCCCGCCCGGCGACTGGCTGGCGCTGGCCTGCAAAGCCGGGCTGGGCTGGAAGCAGTTAGAACGGGCTTTGCCGCATTAGACTCGGCCCCCCTGTGGCTGGGATATACTTTTGTTACCCGCAGTTTCATGACCATTCAGAGGGTTTTTCCAATTCTGTGCGGCGGGCTGCTGGCGGTGGGAACCGCCGGGGCTGCCGGCAAAGTCGATTTCGTTCGGGACATTCAGCCCATCTTCGAGAAGTCCTGCTACGGCTGCCACGGCCCGAAGCAGCAGATGGCGGGGCTCCGGCTGGACGCCCGGCAGGCGGCGCTCGCCGGGGGACGCTCCGGCAAAGTGATCCTTCCGGGCAAGCCGGCCGACAGCCTGCTCTACCAGCGGGTGGCCGGAATCGGCGACCAGGCGCGCATGCCCATGGGCGGCAAGCCGCTCGATCCGGAAAAAATCGCGGCGATTCAGGCCTGGATCGAGCAGGGCGCCGAATGGCCGGAAGGCGCCGGCTCCCAGGTGACCGAAATCCACAAGCACTGGGCCTTCATCCCGCCCAAGCGGCCGCCGCTGCCCGCAGTGCACCGGCAGGACTGGGTGGCCAATCCCATCGACGCCTTCATTCTGGCGCGCCTCGAAAAGGAAGGCCTCTCCCCCTCGCCCGAAGCCGACCGCGTGACGCTGCTGCGCCGGCTGAGCCTGGATCTGACCGGCCTGCCGCCCACCATCGAGGAAGTGGACGCCTTTCTGCGCGACCTTAGCCCGAACGCCTACGAGAAGCAGGTGGACCGGCTGCTGCATTCGCCGCACTACGGCGAGCTGTGGGGACGCCGCTGGCTGGACGCCGCCCGCTACGCCGACTCCGACGGTTATGAGAAAGATAAGCAGCGCCAGGTCTGGTTCTACCGCGACTGGGTCATCCACGCCCTGAACCAGGATCTGCCTTACGACCAGTTTGTCATCAAGCAGGTGGCCGGCGACCTGCTGCCTGACGCCACCCAGGACGACCGCGTGGCCACGGGCTTCCTGCGCAACTCCATGATCAACGAGGAGGGCGGCGTGGACCCGGAGCAGTTCCGCATGGAGGCCATGTTCGACCGCATGGACGCCCTCGGCAAGAGCGTCCTGGGGCTCACCATCCAATGCGCTCAGTGCCACAACCACAAATACGATCCGCTCACGCAGGAAGAGTATTACCGCATGTTCGCGTTCCTGAACAATTCGCACGAAGCGAACATCGGGGTCTACACGCCGGAAGAGCAGAAGAAGCGCGCGGAGCTGTTCCACGCCATCCGCGGGATCGAGGCGGACCTCCAGCAGCGGAATCCAGACTGGCGCCGGCGCATGGCGGAGTGGGAAGACCGCGTGCGGAACGATCAGCCGGAATGGGTGGTGCTGCGGCCCGCCGTGGACGATATCTCGACCGGCGGGCAGAAGTACCTGCCTATGAAGGACGGCTCCTTCCTGGCGCAGGGCTATGCGCCCACCAAGCACCGGGTGAAGCTGACTGTCCGCACGGACGTGCGGAACATTACGGCCTTCCGGCTGGAGTTGCTGAACGATCCGAACCTGCCGCTGGGCGGGCCGGGCCGCTCCATCAAGGGCACTTGCGCGCTGACCGAGTTCGAAGTGGAGGCGGCGCCGGCCGGCGCGCCCAACAAAGTCACCAAGATCAAGTTCGCCCGCGCCACGGCGGATATCGCGCTGCCGGAAAAACCGCTGGACGCGATCTTTGACGACAAGAGCGGCAAGCGCCGCGTGACCGGTCCGGTGGAATACGCCATCGACGGGCGGGACGATACCGCCTGGGGCATCGATGCCGGCCCGGTTTTGCGCAACCAGCCGCGCAAAGCCGTGTTCACGGCCGCCGCGCCGGTGGACAACCCCAACGGCACCATCCTCACCTTTTACCTCAGCCAGAAGCACGGCGGCTGGAACAGCGACGACAATCAGAACAACAACCTGGGCCGCTTCCGCCTTTCGCTCACCACCGCGCCCGGCGCCGTGGCCGATCCGCTGCCCGCCAACGTGCGCGCGCTCCTGGGCGTTCCGCGCGGAGAGCGCACCGAGACGCAGGAGCAGATCCTGTTCCGCTACTGGCGCACTACGGCGCCGGAATGGCGGGAGGCCAATGCGAAGATCGGCGAGCTCTGGCGGCAGTTCCCGGAGGGCTCCTCGCAACTGGTGCTCCAGGCGCGCGAGGAACCGCGTGAAACGCACCTCCTCATCCGCGGCGATTTCCTGAAGCCCGGCAAGCTGGTCCAACCGGGCATGCCCGCGTTCCTGCACCCTCTGCCCGCGGGCGCTCCGCTCGACCGGCTGACCTTCGCCCGCTGGCTGGTGGACCGCAACTCGCCCACCACCGCGCGCGCCATGGTGAACCGCATCTGGCAGGGGTACTTCGGCACGGGCCTGGTGGCCACTTCCGAAGACCTGGGCACGCAGAGCGAACCGCCTTCGCACCCGGAGCTGCTGGACTGGCTGGCAGTCGAGTTCATGGATCACGGGTGGAGCCTGAAACACATGCACCGCCTGATCGTGACCTCGGCCGCCTACCGGCAGTCGTCCAACGTGACGCCCGAGCTCTACACGCGCGATCCATACAACCGGCTGCTGGCCCGCGGCCCGCGCTTCCGCGTGGACGCCGAGGTGGTGCGCGATATCGCGCTGGCCTCGAGCGGGTTGCTGAATCCCGAAATCGGGGGGCCGAGCGTGTATGCGCCCGCGCCAGCTTTCCTGTTCCAGCCGCCGGCCAGCTACGGACCGAAGATCTGGAAGGAGGAGGCCGGCCCGGAGCGCTACCGCCGAGCAATTTACACCTTCCGCTACCGCTCGGTGCCATACCCGGCGCTGCAGGTCTTCGACGCCCCGAACGGCGACTTCTCCTGCGTGCGCCGGGCGCGTTCGAACACACCGCTGCAAGCGCTCACCACCCTGAACGAACCGCTGTTCGTGGAATCCGCGCAGGCGCTGGCCCTGCGCACCGTCCGCGAGGGCGGACGCACGGACGCGGACCGGCTGACCTATGCGTTTCGCCGCTGCCTGGCGCGGACGCCCACGGAAAAAGAGGCCCAGGTCCTGCTGGGCCTGCTGCACCGCCAGACGGATCGCTTCTCCGGCGGCGCGCGGAACCCCTGGGATCTGGCCGCGGCCAATCCCGCGGATCCGCCGCCGCTACCGGCCGGGACCACGCCGGCCCAGCTTGCCGGATGGACGGCGGTTTCGCGCGTGCTCCTCAACCTGGACGAAACCATCACCAAGGAATGAGTCTGCCCATGAACTGTCAGGATTCCCTTTATCGCAATCAGGACCCCAAGCGGGTGACGCGCCGCTGGTTCTTCCGCGAGTGCCGCGTGGGGCTGGGCGCCATCGCGCTCGGCGAGTTGCTGCGCCAGTCCGGCTATGCGGCCACCGCGGGCACGGCCCCGGCCGATCCGCTGGCGCCCAAAACGCCGCACTTCGCTCCCAAGGCCAAGCGCGTGATTTTCCTGTTCATGGCCGGCGCCCCCAGCCATCTGGAACTGTTCGACTACAAGCCCCAGCTCGCCAAGTTTGACGGCACCCTGCCGCCCGCCGATCTCCTCAAAGGCTACCGCGCCGCCTTCATCAACCCCAACTCGAAGCTGTTGGGACCGAAGTTCAAGTTCGCGCGCCACGGTGAATCGGGCGCCGAACTGTCCGAACTGCTGCCGCATTTCGCCCAGGTCGTGGACGACGTGGCCATCGTGAAGTCCATGGTCACCGACGCCTTCAACCACGCTCCCGGGCAGTTGCTGATGAACACCGGCACGCAGCAGTTCGGCCGGCCCAGCATGGGCGCCTGGGTGACTTACGGCCTGGGCAGCGAGTCCCGGGACTTGCCCGCCTTCGTGGTGTTCAGCTCCGGAAAGAAGGGGCCTAGCGGCGGCAATTCCTGCTGGGGCAGCGGCTTCCTGCCCACCGTTTACCAGGGCGTGCAGTTCCGCGGCAGCGGAGACCCGGTGCTGTACCTTTCAAATCCCCGCGGAGTGGATGCGGAATTGCAGCGCGACTCGCTCGATTCCATCCGCCAATTGAACCAGATGCGCCTGGACGTGACCGGCGATCCGGAGATCGCCACGCGCATCAACTCCTTCGAGATGGCCTTCCGCATGCAGACCAGCGCGCCGGAGTTGATGGATCTCTCGCGCGAGCCCAAGCACATTCTGGAGATGTACGGCGCCGAGCCGGGCAAACCGTCCTTCGCCAACGACTGCCTGCTGGCGCGCCGCCTGGTAGAGCGCGGCGTACGCTTCGTGCAGCTTTACCACGAGGCCTGGGACCAGCACAGCAACCTGGTCAAGGACATCAGGAAAAACTGCCAGGATACCGACCAGGCGTGCGCCGCGCTGATCCGGGATCTGAAGCAGCGCGGCATGCTCGAAGACACGCTGGTGATCTGGGGCGGCGAGTTCGGCCGCACGCCCATGGTGCAGGGCGGCGACGACGGGCGCGACCATCATCCCAACGCTTTCACCATGTGGCTGGCGGGTGGCGGCGTCAAGCCCGGCCTGGTCATGGGAGAGAGCGACGAACTGGGATTCAACGTGGTGCGGGACAAGGTGCATGTGCACGACCTGCACGCCACTATCCTGCACCTGCTGGGCTTTGACCACACGCGGCTCACCTATCGCTTCCAGGGCCGCGATTTCCGGCTGACCGACGTCGCCGGCAACCTGGTGCGGCCGCTGCTGGCCTGAGCCAGGGCGGGCGCTTGCCGCGGGAGGCCCGCGGTCCTACCGTGCGTTCACCAGCGGCAATACCACCCGGTCGAGTTCGTCGTCCGTGAACGCTAACACGCGCACGTTCTTGTGCAGTGTCCAGTGTTCCACGTGCTCGACCGCCGCCCCCGGCGGCAGGTTGGTGAGCGGTCCCAGGGTCTCCATCTCCAGGAAATCCGCATTGGTGAACGTTTCAAACGAGCAGCCGAAATCCGGGTAACCCGCGGGTGACTTGTCCGCTTCGTAGCGCTTGACAAAGAGTTCCGAGCCCAACAGATAAGCCGCCCAGGTGTGCGGGTTGAATGTGCCCAGCTTCTGCGGGGCGGCGTTGTGGGGGTCCTGGTGCAGCATCAGGTACTTCCGGGTGAAGTGCCAGCGCTTATCGGAGAGGTTGCTGAAGGCCCACATTACCAGCGGGTTGGTCGGATACAGCACCTCGGGATGCTTGCCGCGCGGAGGGAATTCGTGGATGGCCACGCCGCCCTGCGCCATCATGGTCAGGGCCCAGGGCGCCAGCTCCGCAGGCTGGCTGCCCGCGTTGCGGATGCGGTGCTCGACTGCCACCGCCGCACCCTGCGGCGCCAGTTTCACCGTGATGCGCTTCTCCAAACCGGTGAGCGGCTCGACCGGCTCGGTGGCCGTCAGCACGCCGCCATGAATCTCTACCCGCACCGGCCCGTTGTCCGGCGCGTAGGTCTTCACGGGGTCTTCCGGAGCCGCCCACAGACGGTGCCCGCCGCGCAGGACCCAGGCCGCCTCACCGGACTTGCCCAGGCTCTCTTCAAATTCCTTGAACAGGTTTTGGCCGCCCACGAATGCGTACCGCATGATCCGCGGCCCGATGTCGCTGGTGATCACCAGCTCGACCTCGCCGTTTGAAATCCGGTAGCTGTTCGGCCAGCCCTTGTAATTGACCTTTTGGATGGTTACCGCGGCGGAGACGCTCATAGCAGATACCAGCAGCAGGAGCCCGGCTTTCGGCATAGCCCGCTATTATCTCAATTCTTGACTGCCAGGACCGCGTCCAGCGGCGCTCCCGTGCGCCGGCCCTCCACACGCGCAAAACCGGCGTGGTGCAGCAGCGCGGCGTACTCGCTGAGCGTGCGCTCCTTGCCTTCCGTGCAGCACAGCATGTTCAGCGATTGCAGGTGCGCGGGCGTGGGACCGCTCTTATCTTCTTCGAGCAGCCGCTCGGCCACCAGCAGCGCGCCGCCCGCAGGGAGGCGCTCGTAGATGCGCGCCAGCAGGCGATGGATCTTCTCCTCCGACCAGTCGTGCAGGATGCGCCCCAGCGCGTACAGATCCGCATCCGGCAGGTCTCCCTGAAAGAAATCTCCGGAAAGCAGCTCGATGCGGTCCCGCGCCGGCGACTGGCTCACGTGCTCGCGCGCCACTTCGATCACTCGCGGCAGGTCGAACACTACGCCGCGAAGGTCTCCATACCGCTCGCAGGCCGCCGTCACCAGGTGGCCCGTGGCGCCGCCCAGGTCCGCCATGCGCCGGAAACGGCCCAGGTCGAAGGCAGCGGCCACGCTCGGCGAACTCAGCAGGCCGAAGCCATGCATGCCCGCGAGAAACGTGCGCATGGCCTCATCGCTGCGGAAGAAATGGTCGAACAGCGATCCGGCATCCAGCCCGAATGTCTGTCTCCAGCGGTGGGTGCCTTCGCGGATGGCGTCGCCCAGGTTGGCCCACAGACGGAACAGCACCTGGTCGGAATACAGGATGTAGCCGGCCAGGGTTTGCGGGCTCTGGCGGCGCAGGTAGACTTCCGCTGCCGGCGTGTTCGTGTAAATGCCGTTCTGCTTGCCGAGGAAGCCCAGCCCCACGCAGGCGTCCAGCAGCCGCGCCAGGGCGTCGGTCTGTGTGCCGGTCTTTTCGGCCAGCGCCGCCGCGCCCGCGGGACCCTCGTGCAAGAGGTCGAACACCCCCAGCGAGACAGCGGTGAACATGGCTTTCGAGCGCCGGAACGCGTCGATCAAATCGAGCACGGGCGCGGGATTGGCGGAGGTCATAGGTGGCGGAAGTGGTCGTATCCCAGGGGGGCGAGCGGTCTCTCGTCCAGAAACACGGAGCCCGGGCTGCCTTTGTGTATGGTACCAATTCTGGTCAGCGGCAAGCCTTCGAAGCTCTCCGGCACGCGCGTGTGCGGGCGGACGGTGAACAGCAGCTCGTAGTCCTCGCCGCCGTGCAGAGCCTGCTCCCGGCTGGCTCCGCGATCCCGCGGCGGCTCCTTGATCCGCGCGGAGACGCCGGAGGCCAGGCACAGCCGGTGCAGATCCAGGGATAGGCCGTCGCTCAGATCCATGGCGGCGGAGGCGGTTTTCCGCCGGCGCAGATACTGGCCCAGCCGCAGCCGCGCTTCGGGCCGGAGGTGCCGTTTCCACGCGGCCCCGCGCCGGGTTTCGAGACCTAGCGCCGAGCCTCCCAGACGCCCGGAGACGTAAATGCCGTCGCCCGGCCGGGCGCCATCGCGCCGCAGGGCCGTGCTACGCGGCACGGCGCCGCACACGACCACGTCGCACATCAGTTTTTCCGCATGCCCCAGGTCGCCGCCCGCGAGCGGCGCAGCCTCCCGCTGGGCCAGGCGCAGCAGCCCGTCGAAGAAACGGCCGATCCATTCCTGCGGCGTGCCCGGCGCCAACGCCAGGGAAAGCAGGCAGAACCGCGGCTCGCCGCCCATGGCCGCGATATCGCTCAGCCCGCGGGCCAGCGCCCTGTGAGCCACCGCTTCAGGTGGATGCGTATCCCGCTGGAAATGCACATCCTCTATCAGCAGATCGGTGGTGAACAGCAGGTCATCGCGGGATCCCCGCGGCCGGTAAATGGCGCAGTCGTCGCCCATGCCCAGCGCCACGGCGGATCCGCGCGGCAGACGGACCCGCCGCCGCACTCGCTCCAGAAAGCTCTCCTCATCGGAAACCGGGGGCATGCGCGTTCTTTCGCAATTCTACCCCGGCGCCTCTGGCACAATAGTGGCGTTCCATGCTTGTGCTCCAGTCCTCGCGCGCCTTCCTGCCCATTCAGGATGCGCTCGGCTTCGGCGCGAGCGACTGGCTGGTCTGCGCCATCGCGGCGCTGCTGCTGCTGATGGCCCTCGCGTGGCGTCCGCTCGTCGAGCCGTATGCCGTCCGCCTGGCGGAGCGCACGGGTTGGTGCATGCTGCTGCTGGCCGTTCTGCCGGTGGCCCTGCGGCTCCTGCTGCTGCCGCATCACCCCGTGCCCACGCCGGACCTGTACGACGAGTTCGGCCATCTGCTGGTGGCCGACACGCTACGCCACTTCCGCCTGGCCAATCCGGCGCATCCGCTCTCGCAGTTCTTCGAGACCTTTTTTGTGCTCCAGCAGCCCACCTACAGTTCCATCTATCCCATCGGGCAGGGTCTGGCGCTGGCCATCGGCCGGATGCTCTCCGGCCAGCCCTGGACCGGCGTGCTGCTGGCCACAGCGGCCTTCTGCGCGCTGTGTTACTGGATGCTGCGGGCCTGGACGACGCCCGCCTGGGCGCTGGCGGGAGGCCTGCTGGCGGCCTTTGAATTCGGCCCCCTGAACCAGTGGATGAACGGCTATTGGGGCGGCGCCGTCGCCGCCGCCGCGGGATGCCTGGTCTTCGGCGCGCTGCCGCGCCTGCGCCGCAACCCCCGCTTGCGCGACGCCCTGCTGCTGGGCGCCGGCCTGGCCCTGCACCTGCTGACGCGCCCCTACGAATCGATCTTCCTGTTGTGCGCCGCGGCACTGTTTTTTTTGCCGGTTCTGCGGCGCCCCGCCGAAGTGCGCGCCCTGGCGCGTGTGGCTCCCGGCGCGCTCGCCGTACTTCTTCCCGCCGCGGGCCTGGTGCTCCTGCAAAACCGCCAGGTCACCGGCAGTTGGACCAACTTGCCCTACGTGCTGAGCCAGTATCAGTACGGCGTGCCCGCGGCGCTCACCTTCCAGGCCAACCTGGTTCCGCACCGGCCGCTCACTCCCCAGCAAGAGCGCGGCTACCAGATGCAACTGGCCTTCCGGGGGAAAGGCTCCGAGACGCTGGGATCCTTTCTGGCGCGCCTGGAATACCGCGTGCGCTTCTACCGCTTCTTCTTTCTGCCCGCGCTGTACCTGGCCTTGCCCTTTTTTCTGCCCGCCGCGCGGGAGTTCCGCTTCGCCTGGGTGCTTCTGACCCTGCTCTTATTCGCGCTGGGCGTCAACTTTTTCCCGGCCTACCAGCACCATTACCTGGCAGCCGTGGTGTGCCTGTTTTTGCTCTGCGGCGTGGTGGGGCTCGAGCGGCTCAGCCGCCTGCGCCTGGGCGGCTCCACGGCCGGCGCGGAAGCCGCCCGCCTGATCCTGTTCGTGTGCGCCGCCCACTTCACTTTCTGGTACGGCCTGCATCTGTTCGACACCCGGGAGTTTTCGCAGACCCTGCGCGAGTACGAGACCTGGAACCAGATCAATCACCAGAACCCGGCGCGGCGCATTTTGGTCCAGCGGCAACTTGCGCAGATTCCCGGCAAGCTGCTGGTGTTCGTGCGCTACTGGCCGCAGCACATCTTCCAGGACGAATGGGTCTACAATGCCGCCGATATCGACGCCGCCCGCGTGGTCTGGGCGCGGGACCTGGGCCCCGAAGAGAATCAAGAATTGCAGCGCTATTATCCGGACCGCCAGGCGTGGCTGCTCGAGCCGGACGCGCGCCCGCCGCATCTCGCGCCCTACGCGCCGTAACGGGGCCGTTCAGGTATGATGACAGCGCAGCGCAGAGCCTGACATGCCGGAAATCCCTGGAATCGGCGACGCCCCGCAACTGTTCGTGGACTTCGACCACATCGAGTCACTTGAAAACGTCGTCCGCACCTTTCACCCGGCGGAGAAGCACCCCGCCAATCCCGTGCTGCGCAAAGAGCATCCCTGGGAGACGGACCGGGGCACCTGGGGCTCGGTGATCTACGACCCGGAAGAGCGGGTCTTCAAGGCCTGGTACGGCGGCACCTCCGGCCGGGATGTCTCCGGATGCAGCGGGCCGAACTGCCGCTCCAATTCCGTGCTGTGCTACGCCGTCTCGCAGGACGGCATAGTCTGGGAGCGCCCCCGCCTGGGTCTGCATGAGGCCGCCGGCACGCGCCGCAACAATGTGGTCATCGGCGACGACTACCGCAACGGCATGGCGCACTGGGAATCCGTGCGCCAGGACCCGCTGGCTACCGACCCGCGCGCCCGCTACAAAGCCCTGGGCTGGTCCAGCTTCGACTGGGACGGGCCGCAAAGCGGCATCTTTACGATGGTCTCGCCCGACGGCCTGCACTGGACCCACACGCCCGACCCGGTTTTCCACTTCCATCCGCGCCCGAACAGCCAGGATCTCGGGCCGGTGGGCGATGCGCACAGCCTGATGATCGACACGCTGCGGCGCCGCTACGTGGCCTACCTCCGGCTGCTGCCCAACCGGGGCATGAGTGTGAGCACGGACTTCGTGCATTGGACTCCGCCGGAGGTGTGCCTGGCGGCTCGCGACGGCGAGATGGTCAACACCATTTACAACCACCTGGGCTTCGTCTACGGCGACCGCTACCTGGGTTATCTGACTTACTTCGCGCGCGACCCCCGAAATCCGCTGCTGACAGTCCGCCTGCTCACCAGCCGCGACGGCGAACACTGGGGCCGCCCGGATACCGGCGTCCCGCTGATCGGCCCCGGCGCGGTGGGAGACGCGGACCGCTTCACGAACATGATCACCGGAGCGCCGCCCATCCGCGTGGGCCATCGCCTGTACCTCTACTACCGCGCGCTGGCCAACCGGCACAACCCCTACCAGGGAAAGGACAGCGGCATGGTGGGCGGCGGACTGTGCCTGGCTACGTTGCGCGTGGACGGCTTTGCGTCGGTTGAAGCTGGTTATGACGGCGGCCAGGTGACCACCCGGCCGTTCCTCTGGGAAGGCGGCACGCTGCGGCTCAATGCCAAGTCCGATTTCGGCCGGATTGCCGTGGAGGTGCTCGACGAAGCTCGGCGCCCCGTCGCCGGTTTCGCCCGGGAGCAATGTATCCCGCTGCACGGCGACAGCCTGGAGCATGCGGTCCGCTGGAAAGAAGCCACTTTTGGCAGCCTGCGGGGAAGACCCGTGCGCCTGCGTTTCTGGATCGAAAACGCCCGTCTCTATTCCTACCGCGTCGCTCGGTCCGCGTAACGGCCGCGCCGCTAGGCCTGCTTGGCGGCCCCGCGCAAAATGCCGCGCAGCCGCAGCCCCACGATCCGCTCCTCGCCGGGATAGAGGTTATACGAAGCCAGCGAGAGGCCGTCCTGCCCGGCATTCAGTTCGATGGAGGGCTCGCCGTCGCGCAGCCGCTGGGCGCAGTCGGCGTACTTCAATCCCAGGCGCGCCTGGTCCCACGCCACGCGCAGGTAAGGCACCGGATGGCCGCCGGCGCCCGGCACGTACACCTCCGCCGTCACCGTAGGAATGCCGCGCACATCGCCGGCGACGCTCTCCATGAAGCTGCGCCACAGCCGCAGATCGGCGTCGTGGTCGCGATTCACGTACTCCTCGACCGCCGCCAGCAGGCCCATCATCTCTTCCTTGCCCACCTTGGCCGGGCGGCCGATGGCGTCCTCGTTGGGATTGTTGTTGAGCAGCGCGGCCTCGATCAGGTCCTTGCGGCCCAGCAGCAGGCCGCTGCTCTGCGGTCCACGCATCCCCTTGCCGCCGCTGAAGCCCACCAGGTCGAAGCCCTCGTGCACGATGCTGGAGAGATTGGTGGCCGGCGGCAGCTCGGCCGCGGCGTCGTTAAACACCGGAATGCCGGCGCGCTTGCCCGCGGCGATGAACTCCCCGCGCTTGATCTTGCCCTTGTATTCGTAGATGTTCGTGAAATACAGCATCGCCGTCTTCGGGTTGATGGCGCGGTAAAGATCCTGTGGGGTTTCCACCTCGATGAGCTTCACGCCCACGTTGCGCGCCGCATGGTCAAAGCCGTTGCGGTGCTCGCGCGGGATGATAACCTCGCTCTTCATGCCGGTGAGATCCGGCACGCGGCGGATCTTCTCCGGGTCCGCGCCGGTGACCGACGCCGCGGTGGCCAGCATAATGGAGCAGGCCGCCCCGGAGGTGACCATGGCCCCCTCCACTCCCAGCAGCCTGGCGATCCGCGCCCCCACGGCGCGCTGCAATTCCTCCAGGCGCACGAAGCTGCGCGAGGCCTCTTCCATGGCCTGCCGGGCGCGCTCCGGCATGAGCGAACCGCTGAGCACGGTATACGTGCCGGCGGCGTTGATCAGCGGCCGCACGCCGAGCTGCCGGTAAATGTCGCCATGCTGCGCCGCGAGCTGCGCGGCGCGCAGATAACGCGGGCGGAAACCCGCGGCGGCCAAAGATGCCAGGCTGCTTCGCGTGAGAAAGCTGCGGCGGTTCCATTGCAGGGGATGATTCATGAATGCCCTCCTCCCGGGCGGAGCCGCGCGGGCGGCGCCCTGCCTACACTATATCCCTTTCCGCCCCGCGCGGGCGCCGTTGACGCTTGCCGGGCAGGGGCCGCATACTGAAGGTGCCGACAACCGAACGGGAGCAACGCGTGGCGCAGGACAATCACCTTGCACAACTGATTATGGACGTCAAGGAGAGCCTGGAGCGGGAACTTCGTCAGGGCTTTTCGGAACTCAACGAGAAATTGGACCGCCAGGACACGCGCCTCTCCCGCCACGGCGGCCTGTTGCAGGGCGGCGCCCGCCAGATCACGCGCATGGTCGAGTGGTCGGAGAGATGGGACGACCTGCTGGCGCAGCGCGATGCCCGCCTGAATCAACTGGAGCGGCGCGTGGCCGACCTCGAAAAGCGCCTGCAAGAAAAGCCGTAGAAAGTCTCAACCCAGCTTCCACGGCGCCCGGTAGGCGCGCGTCACCAGGCCGTTGGCGGCTTCGCTGTTGGTGACCCGCTCCGCCGCCGCGTCCCAGTCGATGCGGCTCCGCGAGCGCAGGGCCAGGTTGCCCAGGTGCGCCACCGCCGAGACGTGATGGCCGATGTCCAGATTTTCCACCGGCGCCTGCCGCGAGCGCACGCAGTCCAGGAAATTGCGCGCGTGCGCCGCGCGCACGCCCTCATCGGTGCGGGCGCGGCGCTTCATCTCCACCATGCCGCGCTTGGCCGGCTCGGCGATCACCTCCCAACCGCTGGTGTCCACAATCAGGCTGGCCTCGGAGCCGGTGAACATCACGCCGTGCTCCCGGCGGTCCGGCCCCAGCCCGCACTGCACCTGGTGTTCCCAAATCAGTGTGTAGGACGGGAACTCGTATACCGTGATCTGCGTATCGGGGGTTTCCGAATTGTCCTGGAGCGCGTATTTGCCGCCGGAGGAGAAGACGCTCCGGGGCCATCCCGGTCCCATGGCCCACAGCGCGATGTTGATCAGGTGCACGCCCCAGTCCGTCATCAGGCCGCCGGCGTAATCCCAGAACCAGCGGAAGTTGAAGTGGAAGCGGTTCTTGTTGAAGGGGCGCGCGGGCGCCGGGCCCAGCCACAGGTCGTAATCCACGCCCGGCGGCACGGGGCCGTCGGGAGGATTTCCGATGTCGCGAATCCAATCCAGGTACGCCCAGCAGCGCACCTGGCGGACCTTGCCCAGCTTGCCGGAGCACACCAGGTCCACGGCTTCGCGGTAATGCTCCCCGCTGCGCCAGTGGGTGCCCATCTGGCAGACCCGGGCGTACTCCCGCGCGGCGTCGCGCATCCTGCGCCCTTCGCCGATCGAGGTGGCCAGCGGCTTTTCGACGTACACGTCCTTGCCCGCCTGGCAGGCCGCGATAGCCGGCAGCGCGTGCCAGTGGTCCGGCGTGCAGATCAGGCAGACCTGCACGTCGCTGCGGTCCAGGATGCGGCGGAAGTCTTTCACCGCATCGGGCCGTGGGCGGCCGAGCTTTTCCAGCCGATCCAGCGTCTTGCGGATCTGCGCGTCATCTACGTCGCAGACCGCCGCGATCTCGCACTCCGGATGGGCCAGGAACGCGTTGCTGTCCGCCACCGAGATGCCCCCGCAGCCGATCAACCCGATGCGCAGCCGGTCGCTGGGCGCCGCACCCCGCGCTCCCACCGCCAAGGCGGAAGCGGCCAGCGAGGACTCGACCAGCGCTCGTCGCGTGACTGGCATAGCCATGCCTCCTCACAATCAGGCAAATCGGTCTGATTGCCCTTTGGTGGAACTGGTTTTATGGTAGCGCAGCGAACGATGGTTTGGATGCGTGGGCTGGTGCTGGAGGCGGGGGTCGAACCCTCATGCCCAGTGAAGGGCGCGGGATTTTGAGTCACGCCGAGCCCACTGCGCGGGGTTGCGCCGAGCTGCAAAGTATTGATTCTGCACGACCGTAAATAGCAACCTGCCGCCAGGAGTGGCACCCTGACGGTTACAGATATGGTGACAATGCCGCGCCCCCGTCGCGAGGGTTGTGCAGTGGTGATGCCCCCGGCATTTCGCTTTTCCGGGATCTACAATGACAGCCATGCGAGAAAAGTTGTTATGGGCCACCTGCATTGCTGTTGTTGGGCTGGTACTCGCCTACGGCCAGCGTCAACCGTTTGCCTCTGCTCCGGGAGACGTTGGGCGCTACCAGCTTTACCGGGGCCCCGGCTCCTCCGGTGCTGGCGGGAACCTTCTTTACCGCATCGACACTCGGACAGGGAAAACCTGGGAGTATTTGGAGGAAATAGGACCCCTAGGAGCACAAGGCGGATATTGGACAGAGATTCCAGAACACCAGCGGGCCAACCCGCAAAACTAGTCCCCCTTGACTAAAATCTGCGAGGCGCGGAGCTGGAGCGGAACCTGATCAAGAGCGCGTCCGGGCTGGCCTCGATGCCCGGATCCGCGCGATCGGACGGCCGCGGCGGGTTTTCCGGAGAGACGAGGCGACGGATCTGCGCCGGCAAGGAATGAACTACCGCGCGATCGCAGGCGGGTTGGGCGTGGGAGAGGCGACGATCAGAAGAGTAATGCCAGTGAGGTGCTGAGGCCTATGTTGGACTACGTCGGAGAGCTTGAGCCGCTGCTGATGTTGGTGCTCGGCTGGGCAATGGGTTTGCTTTCGCCGACCATAGTGGAAAAGATACGGCGACGCTATAAGCAGCGTGACCTGATGAACGCTGTTGTCGACGAGTTTTTGGGATTGCAGTACACGATGACCATGGTGGCCTGGATCCATCGCGCCCGCAACGCCGAGGTCACAGACTCATTCCTCGATTCCATAATCCCGATCATTGAGCAATATAAAGGGCCAGATCGAAACGAGGAAATGATTACTGCAATGAAGAGGTCGCGCGAACGGCCTGAGCAAGACCGTATTGCGCATCACAAGGTGATGCGAAAACCAGAGTCTGGGCTGTCCGTCAAGCAGTACGCACTGCCTTTGTTCGTGAGCCAAATGGCGGACCTCAGTATGTGTCCCATCGATTTCCAGCGTGCGGTTCTCAATATCCGCTATCATCTGGATCTGTATAACCAGTCCATTCCTCTGCTGCAGTCACTATTCGACAAAACCTTTGCTTCGCTCACTGAGGAGAACCTAGCGATCATCAGGGCGAACATCGAGCAAGGATACAAGGACGTAGGCCAGCGTGCAGAGATCATCAAGAACGCGATCAGTGAACTGCGCATGCGCTTCTCAACTTAGCGGACCTAAACGCAGTAAGGCGGCCAGGTCCCGAGGGGTATGCACCGCGCGCCAAAAACATCAGCTTATGACGGGTCAGTCCGCGCCCTCATAAGTCCCGTCTTCGGGCGGGGTTTCGGGGCTGGATTCCGGGGTGGGTTTTGGCGCGGGCCTTAAACGGCGATATGCTCTGGAACGAAGCACGGGATTTTCCTCGACCAGGAACCAAAGGCACCCCGATCCGGCGTGATCGGATACTCGCCTCGGTGACTCCGCGCTGATGGAATGAGACAGGGAGGTAACGGATGCCCACTTTGAGGTTGAATATCGTCCATAAGAAGCAGACCAAATTGTTTGACTGCTGGTACGCCTGTCTTCAGATGCTTCTTTCCTATAAGGCCGGCCATAAGGTGAAACCTGGTGACTTCGCTCAGGATCACCGGCGGGGAATCTTTGGCCACCAACTTAACGTCTTCGGCGATGACATGGACCATGTAAAGGAGCAGCACGGATTAATCGACGTGAGTGGCCCGGCGACCGGAGCACTTGAAAGCGGTGCGAGGATGTACATCCTGTTGCGCCAGTACGGCCCCATCATGGTATCCGGCAGATACGGCGGGTTGAAGATGCCGTTTATGAACCGCATCGTCCAGCGCTGCTTTGGCCACTGGATCGTCGTAGGCGGCACAGACACGCTGAACAACCGCCTGTGGATCCATGACCCGATCTTAGATGGTCCAAAATTTATGGACTGTCAGCGTTGTTCGGACCTGTCGTACGTAAATCACCCGGGCGGCCAGGACACTGCTCTCGCGATCAATCCGAATCGCTGACAACCGCATTAGCGCGGAAGTCGATGGCTGCCCAGAAATCATAGTCATGAAGGGCACAATCACCCTTCACCCCTGAGCCCCCGCTGCTAGTAATTGCCGCGGCAATGGCGCTCCTCTATGCTTCTTGGGATCGTCATAATCGTCCTTGAAGTCGGTCGTGTACTCCATCCCGGCGCGCTTCCAGCCGATCAGCGAACGGGGCTTGAATAATCCTGCCGCTGGATATACACTCGGAGACCTGCAGAAAACCCTACAGTCACCACCAATCGGCCACCAAAGGGACGGAGGCCTAGACTACTTTCCGGCGCAAAATTCGGTTTTCGAGTGAGACCTGACCACTGACCCGAGGTGGCAAGAACGACAAAAAGCCCGGCGGGCTGACCGCCGGGCAGTTAAGTGGCTGAGTTTTTGCCACT
>Ga0209581_1000557_pt1:0-55000 | contig 71944 bp, 66 predicted proteins | sample Coa_R2_FD_187160 | JGI IMG/M metagenome (GOLD analysis project Ga0209581, IMG submission 187160) | Surface soil microbial communities from Centralia Pennsylvania, which are recovering from an underground coalmine fire - Coalmine... | ecosystem: Environmental > Terrestrial > Soil >...
TCTCGGCAATATCGAGCTCGTCTTGGGCCAGGAAACCGACCGGCGCAAGACGCGCCTCTTGCGCGGCGCGCTGCGCGCCGCCGAACGCGGCGCCGATCTGACGCGCCAGCTCCTCGCCTTCTCGCGCCGGCAGCGCCTCAAGGCGGAGTCGGTCGATCTCAACGAGCGCATCCGCAGCATGCTCGAGCTGCTGCGCCGCACCTTGGGCCCGGCGATCCGCATCGAGCAGGCGCTCGAGCCCGAGCTGTGGCGAGCGCGCACTGACGCAACGCAGCTCGAGCTCGCCGTGCTCAACCTCGCCATCAACGCCCGCGACGCCATGCCGGAGGGCGGCGCCTTGACCATCGAGACGCGCAACCTCGCCGCCGCCGATCCGCACCGCCCGCCCGAGCTTCCGGCCGGGGACTATGTGATGATCGCCGTCATCGATACCGGAAGCGGGATGAGCGAAGAGGTGCGGAGCAAGGCCTTCGAGCCGTTCTTCACGACGAAGGAGGTCGGCAAGGGCTCGGGCCTCGGCCTCGCGCAGGTCTATGGCTTCGCCGAGCAGTCGGGCGGCAAGGCGCAGATCGCGAGCCGGCCGCGGCGGGGAACGCGCGTCACCATTTTCCTGCCGCGCGCGCTCGATGCCGCGGCACCGGAGGGGGCCGCCCGCGCGGCGGCGCCGAGCGGCGGCAGCGGCTCCATCCTGCTGGTGGACGACGAGCCGGAGGTGCGCGAATTCGCGGCGACGGCGCTGCGCGAGCTCGGCTACACGGTTTGCGAGGCCGAAGGCGGCGAGGCCGCCCTGGCGATCATCGACCGCGATGTCGAGCTCGACCTTCTCGTCCTCGACTACGCCATGCCCGGCATGAACGGCATCGAGCTTTTGGAGGCAGCGCGCCGGCGCCGGCCGGGGCTGCCGCTCGTCCTCATCACCGGCTACGCCGATACGGGCGCGCTCGAATCGCTGCGGCCCGGCGACGTCGTCCTGCGCAAGCCCTTCAAGCAGAGTGAATTGGCACGGGAGGTCGGGATCGCTCTTGCCGGGCGCCGGCTCGCCGGATGACCCGCATCCGCGCGCGCTCGCGGCTCCGTCCGCGGCGGCGCCCACCCTTCCAGCAGAATTGAGGAGCTCCTTCCCATGTCGATTCCGCCGGTCATGCAAGGTCGGCTTAGCCTTCCCGTCATCGGCGCGCCGATGTTCATCGTCTCGGTTCCGGCGCTGGTGGCGGCGCAATGCAAGAGCGGCATCGTCGGCGCCTTCCCAACTCTCAATGCGCGGCCGCAGGAGCGGCTCGCGGAGTGGATCAAGGAGATCAAGGAGGAGCTTGCCGCCTTCGAGGCGCGCGCGGGGCGGCGGGCCGCGCCCTTCGCCGTCAACCAGATCGTCCATGCCTCGAACGAGCGCCTCGCGCATGACCTCGATGTCTGCATCCGCCACGAGGTGCCGATCATCATCACGAGCCTCCGCCCGCCGGGCGAGGTGGTGGCGGCGGTGCACGGCTATGGCGGGATCGTCCTTCACGACGTCATCTCGGTCCGTCACGCCGAGAAGGCGCTGGAGCAAGGCGTCGACGGGCTCATTCTCGTCTGCGCCGGCGCCGGCGGCCATGCCGGGACGCTGAGCCCCTTCGCTCTCGTCTCCGAAGTGCGGCGCTTCTATGCCGGCACCATCGTCCTCTCCGGCGCCATCGCCAATGGGCGCGCCATTCTGGCCGCCCAGGCGCTCGGCGCCGATCTCGCCTATATCGGCACGCGCTTCATCGCGACGCGGGAAGCCAACGCCAAGGACGCCTACAAGAAAATGCTGGTCGAGGGCGCGGCCAAGGACATCGTCTATACCAACGCCATCTCGGGCGTGCATGGCAACTACTTGCGGCCGAGCCTCGTTGCAGCGGGTCTCGATCCCGACAATCTGCCCGCCGCCGACAAGGGAAAGATGAATTTCGCCGGCGGCGATCGCAACCGCCCAGCGGCCTGGCGCGACATTTGGGGGGCGGGGCAGGGGCTCGGCAGCATCGACGACGTGCCGAGCGTCGCCGAATGCGTGGCGCGGCTGCGCCAGGAATACGCTGCCGCTCTCGACGCCCTCGGCACCGCGCGCTTTGCCGGCGCGTAGCACCCAGGGCAGCTTACCCGGAGCTGGGTGAGGAGGGCGCGCCGCGATCCCGGACGCTCCCGCGATCCGCTATGGCGGATGGACAGCGCCGAGCAGCTCCTCTCGCGGCCGAGCGGGAAAGATGACGGCCTCGTTCGCGACGAGCGCCTCGCCCTCCTCGCCCTCCGTCCTCCGCGCCGCCGCCATCGGCACGGCCGGAAGCCGTGTCGCGAAGGCGGCGCTGTTGCCGCCGCCCAGCGTCCGTTCCAGCCATTCGATCCACATCGTTTTCCTCCCCAGGCGCCATCGCGTGGAGGCGCGCCGCCGCTGGATCTTTGCGGGGCGGCTCTTGTCGAGGGATCGAGAAACGAAAAGCCGCCTCGCGGGGTTGCGGGCGGCTTGCCTTCCGGAAGTGTGAGCTGCTCTAGCCGAAGCTCGTCCCGAATGCCGCCGCACGCCGGCGCGTCACGCGCCAGTTGCGACACATCGATTTGAGGACGAGCGCTTTCATGGTCCGGAATATGAGGGGCGGGCGGGGCGCTTGCAAGCGGAATTCGCGCCGGAGCCGCTTGACCGCCGCGGAAGGGCGCTTCTAGATGGCGGCGAATAAGCCGCGTCCAGCACCTCTCGGGGAGGGATATCATGCGCCTTGTCGCCTTCGATCATCGGGGAGCCGCGCGGCTCGGCGCCGTCTCGGGCGAGGAGGTCGTCGATCTCGCCGAGGCGGCCCCCGGGCTGCCGGCCGATCTCGCCGCACTCCTTCGCGGCGGCGCGTCCGCTCTCGCGGCGGCGGCGCAGGCGGCCGGGGCGGCGAAACCGGCGGCGCGGCGGCGCCTTTCAGAGTTGCGCCTGCTGCCGCCCATCCAGCATCCGGGCAAGATCGTCTGCCTTGGCCTCAACTATATCGACCATGCCGCCGAGGGCGGCCATGCGCGGCCGACATATCCGAGCTTCTTCCTGCGGAGCGCCACCTCGCTGGTCGCGCCCGGTGCGCCCGTCATCCGGCCGCGCGTCTCGATGCAAGTCGATTACGAGGCCGAGCTCGTCGCCATCGTCGGGCGCACCGCGCGCCATGTCGCGAAGGCGGACGCTCTTGCCTATATCGCCGGCTATTCCTGCTTCAACGACGTCAGCATCCGCGACTATCAGCGCAAGACTTCGCAATGGACGATCGGCAAGAATTTCGACGGCTCCGGCCCCTTCGGGCCCCTCTTCGTCACCGCCGACGAGCTGCCGCCGGGCGCCGCCGGCCTCACCATCGAATCTCGCCTCAACGGCAAGGTCATGCAGCATGCGAATACGAGCGACATGCTGTTCCCGGTCGATGAGACGGTGGCGCTCTTGACGGAGTGCCTCACCCTGGAGCCGGGCGACCTGCTCGTCATGGGGACGCCGGCCGGCGTCGGCCATGCCCGCAAGCCGCCGGTCTGGATGCAAGACGGCGACACGATCGAGGTCGAGATCGAGAAGATCGGCGTGCTGCGCAATCCGGTGAAGGACGAGGAGCGCGCCGGCCGATAAAGACGCGGGTAACGCCGGCCGCCCTGTGCGGCTGCTGCGGCCGGCGCGTCCGACGCGCGGCTACTGCGTCTGCGTCACGGGCTGGAGGCGAGCCGGTGCGTTGCTGGCGGCGGCCCCCGGCGCGGGTGGCGCCGGCGTCGCCGCGGCCGGCGCGGCGCCATCGCCGGCGGCGGGGGCGGCGGCCATGAGGGGTTCGGGGTCGAGCCCCAAGGCTTTGCGCGTCGGCGCATCGAGCTGCCCCGTCGCGGCCAAACCGTTGGCGCGCTGGAAATTGCCGACGGCCGTGCTCGTCGCCGGTCCCCAGCGCCCGTCGATGTTGTCGCGGACATAGAAGCCCTGCTGATGGAGCTGCTGCTGAGCGCGGAGGACGAGATCGGCCTCCGCTGCCTGCTCGGCGGCGGCGCCCGACGCTGTCTTCCAGCTGCCGTCGGCTTCGAGGCAGGCGACGCCGTCGATCTGCTGCTCGCGTCCGTCGATCGCCGCCTGCGTCAGAACGAAGCGACAGGTCCGCGCCTCATGCGCGGTGTTGACGGGAGCGGCGGCGTGGCGGCGCGGCGCATGGTAGCTTGCCGGCGCCGCGGCGGCGCGGCGGGGCGCGTTCGGGCAGCCTTCGACGGAGCGGCCGACGTAGCCGCCGGCAAGCGCGCCCCCGACCACGCCCACCCCGGTCATCACGCCCTTGCCGGAGCCATGGCCGAACTGGTTGCCGATGAGGCCGCCGGCGGCGCCGCCGAGGGCGCTGCCGATGAGATTGCCGGCCGAGGTGCTGAGCGGGCCGCCGCCGCAATCCGCCGCCGCCGGAGCGGGGTTAAAGAGGAGCATGCCCGAGAGCGCCAGCGCCGCGGCGGCAAGCCGGCCGCGACCCGCGCACGGCCTCGCAAGATCTGTCATGGTTTCTCGCCCCGAAGGAGTGACGGCCTGGGAAACGGTCCCCGGATGATGAGGGCGGCGATGCCATCTTGGGAGAATCAAAGAAGAGTCATCGCGGCGCCGAGCGCGGCCCCGGGAGCAAGAATGGGTTTCCCCCGGCGTCTCGGACTGGCAACAATACGCGTTCGACGCCCTGAGGGAGCACCGCGATGCCCGACAACCGCCTCTCCAACTCGACCATTATCGCCGCCTATCGCGAGCGGACGCCGCGCTCGGCCGAGCTGGCGAAGGAGGCGCAGGCGCTGCTGCCGAGCGGCATCAGCCATGACGGGCGGTTCACCGATCCCTACGGCATCTATGTCGAGCGCGCGGCGGGGCCGCGCAAATGGGATGTCGACGGCAACGAATATGTCGATTACTACGGCGGCCATGGTGCGCTGCTGCTCGGCCACAACCACCCGAGGGTGCTGGCGGCGATGCAGGCGGCGCTGGCGCAGGGCACGCATTTCGGCGCCAATCACCCGAACGAGGTGCGCTGGGCCGAGCTGGTGACGCGCCTCGTTCCCTCGGCCGAGCGCGTCCGCTTCACCTCGTCCGGCACCGAGGCGACGCTGATGGCGCTGCGCCTCGCGCGCGCCTTCACGGGCAAGCCCAAGATCCTCCGCTTCTTCACGCATTTCCACGGCTGGCACGACCATATGACGGCGGGCCACGCCTCGCATTTCGACGGCACGCCGACGACGGGCGTCCTCGCCGAGATCGCGGCGAATGCGGTGCTGCTGCCGCCCGGCGACGTCGCGGCGCTCCGGGCGGCGCTCGCGCAGCATGACGACATCGCGGCCGCGATCCTGGAGCCGACGGGCTCCAGCTTCGGCGCGGTGCCGCATCGGCGCGATTTCGTCGAGGCGCTGCGCGAGGAGACGGCGAAGCGCGGCATCCTCCTCGTCTTCGACGAGGTGGTGACGGGATTCCGTGTGTCGCCGGGCGGCGCGCAAGGCGAGTTCGGCGTCACTCCCGATTTGACGGCGCTCGCCAAGATTCTGGCGGGCGGGCTGCCGGGCGGCGCCGTCTGCGGCCGCAAGGACATCCTGGACGAGCTCGATTTCGCCGTGGCGGCGATGAAGGGGCGCGAGAAGATCGCCCATCCCGGCACCTACAACGCCAACCCCGTCTCGGCCGCGGCTGGGCGCGCCGCGCTCGAAATCGTCGGCGCCTCCGATGCCTGCCGGCAGGCGAATGCGCGCGCCGCCGAGCTCCGCGCCCGCCTCAACGAGGTGCTGGCGGAGGAGCGCGTGCCCTGGGCCGTCTATGGCAGCTTCAGCGGCTTCCACACCTTCCTCAACCCGCAAGGCCGCGCGATCGCGCCCGAAGGCTTCGACCCGCTCGGCCTCGATTGGCGCGAGCTCATCTCGGGATCGAAGCCGCTCGCGCAGAAATTCCGCCTCGCCCTCCTCGTCAACGGCGTCGATGTCAATGGCCGCCTCAGCGGCTTCCTCTCGGCAACGCACGGGACGGCCGAGCTCGACGCCACGGTGGCCGCCTTCCGCGCCGCCCTCGCCATGCTGCGCGCCGAGGGCGAGCTGCCGCGGGCGTAGGCGGGAATTCCCTTCACTCTGTCCTCTCCCCGCTGCAGGCGGGGAGAGGGTTCTAAGCGGGCGGCCCTCTCCCGCCGCAAGGCGCGGAGAGGGTGGTGCGAGGGGCGGTTTCCCTATTTCGGCTCGACGTAGCTCGGCAGGGTCGCGGGGCAGTCGCCCGTGCGCGCGACATGCGAGGGGTAGACCGTCCAGTTCGTCGTACCGTGGCACGCGTCGAGCCAGGCGATGTGCGATTGATAGACGCGCCAGCGCCGGCCCGTCTCCCCGGCAGGTGCCGCGGCGGGCCGGTCCCAGGCGATATGCGATTGGTAGACATGCCAGTGCGGCGCGGCGCCCGCCGTCGCATCCGCGGCCTGCTGCGCCACGGCCGGCCCGCCCAGCATCACGAGCGCCGCCGCCCCCGCGCCGACAATGCGCCCATATCCGCGGTGGCTGTCCCTGACATCGTTGCGCTTCCTTTGCATCGCTCAAATCTCCGCTGCGCGAATTGCCCCGGCCGCAGCAAGACCGGCCGCCGCCGTCGGTTATTCCGCATCTCGGCTTTCCGCGATGTCATCACGGACTTGGAACTAACTGACCGGTCGTTTAGTTATAACAGGGCAGATTGGGAGGCGGGTAAATGGCGGCGACTTCCACGGCCCGCTGGCGGCGGCGCAAGGACGAGCGGCCGGGCGAGATCCTGACGGCGGCGCTCGCCTGCTTCGCCGAGCGCGGCTTCGCGGCGACGCGGCTCGACGACGTGGCGGCAAGGGCCGGCGTCACCAAGGGGACGCTCTACCTCTATTTCGCCAGCAAGGAGGAGCTGTTCAAATCGGTCGTCCGCCAGGAGATCGTCGCCTCGATCGCGCAGGCCGAGGAGATGGTCGCGCATTCGGAGGAGAGCGCGGCCGTGCTGCTCGAGCGCCTCCTCGCGAACTGGCCCGGCCTCATCGCCGCCTCGCGCATCGGCGCCATTCCGAAGCTCGTCCTGGGCGAGGCCGGCAACTTCCCCGAGCTTGCGCGCTTTTACCTCGATGAGGTTGTGCGGCGCGGCACGGCGCTCATCGCCGGCATCCTCCGCCGCGGCGTCGAGCGCGGCGAGTTCCGCCCCGCGCTCGACATCGAACGAGCCGTCTTCTGCGTCATCGCGCCGGTGCTCTTCACCATGCTCTGGAGACACTCTCTCGAACCCTATGCCGACCGGCCGCTCGATGCGCGGGCGCTTTGCGCGACGCATCTCGATTTGCTGCTGCACGGCCTCTCGGCGCCGGAGCCGCGCGAATGAGCACGATCGAAGCCGATCGCGGCGCGCAGACGGCGCTGCGCGAAGAGAAGGCGCGGCCGCCGCGCGAGGACGCGCCGCAGGACCGCGCGCCGCGCCGGCGCCCCTGGTACCGGCGGCCGCTTGTCCTCGCGCTCCTCGTCCTCCTCGCCATCGCGCTCGTCATCGGCGGCGTCCTGTGGTGGCTCGATGCCAGCCGCTACGAGACGACCGACGACGCCTTCATCGACGCGCATATCGTACGCGTCGCGCCGCGCGTCGCCGGGCGCGTCCTCCGCGTCCTCGCCGAGGACAATGCCGATGTGCAGGCGGGCCAAGTGCTGGTCGAGCTCGACCCGCGCGATCTGCAGGCGGCGCTCGATCAGGCGAAGGCGGCGGCGGCTTCCGCCTCGGGCAAGCTCGCCCAGGCCGAGGCGCAGCAGAAGGTGGCGGCGGCCAATCTCGACGAGGCGAAGGCCGAGGTCGGCGTCGCAGAGGCGAACGCCGCCAATGCCGCGACCGAGCTGCGGCGCCTCCAGAGCCTCGCCAAGAGCCGCTCGCCGGCGCTGTCCCAGCAGCAGCTCGATACCGCGACGGCCAACGCCAAGAGCACGGCGGCGACGCTCAACGCGGCGCAGAAGAAGGCGGCCGCCGCCGAGGCGCAGACCGGGCTCGCGGCGAGCCAGGTAGCGACCGCCCGGGCCGATCGCGAGGCGGCGCAGGCGCAGCTCGAAGCGGCGCAGCTCAACCGCTCCTACGCGACGGTGACGGCGCCCGAAGCGGGGCATGTCACCAACCGCACCGTCGCCGTCGGCGACTACGTGCAGGCGGGGCAGAACCTCATGGCCCTCGTCCCGCACAAGCTCTGGATCACCGCCAACTTCAAAGAGACTCAGCTCGACAGAATGCGTCCCGGCCAGAAGGTGGACATCACCATCGACGCCTATCCCGGCACCACCTTCCACGGCCATGTCGACAGCATTCAGCGCGGCAGCGGCGCCGCCTTCTCGCTGCTGCCGCCCGAGAACGCCACCGGCAATTTCGTCAAGGTCGTGCAGCGCGTGCCGGTCAAGATCGTCTTCGACGGTCCGCTCGATCCACAATACGCGCTCGGCCCCGGCATGTCGGTCGAGCCCTCGGTCGAGGTGCGATGATCTACGTGCCAACACTGCCCTCTCCCGATCGGGGAAAGGGAGGGGACCCGCGGAGCGGGGAGGGTGAGGGGGCGGCACCGTGTGCGCAATATTTCCAGCACCATGGAAACGGTGCTTCCCCCTCATCCTCCCCTTTCCCCGGAGGGCATGCTGTCCATGCCTGAGGCGCCGCGGCACAACCCCTGGCTCGTGGCGCCCACCGTCGGGCTCGCCGCCTTCATGGAGGTGCTCGACATCTCGATCGCCAATGTGGCGCTCCAACACATCGCCGGCAGCCTCTCGGCGAGCCAGGACGAATCGACCTGGGTCCTGACCTCCTATCTCGTCACCAATGCGATCGTGCTCCCGATGAGCGGCTGGCTCGCCTCGGTGATCGGCCGCAAGCGCTATTTCATGGGCTGCATCGCCGGCTTCGCCCTGAGCTCGCTGCTCTGCGGCCTCGCGCCCAACCTCGGTTTCCTCATCGTCTTCCGCGGGCTTCAGGGCATCACCGGGGGCGGGTTGCAGCCGAATGCGCAGGCGATCCTCTCCGACGCCTTCCCCCCGCAAAAGCGCGGCCTCGCCTTCGCCGTCTACGGCATCGCCGTCGTCTTCGCGCCGGCGATCGGGCCCGCCTTCGGCGGCTGGATCACCGACAATTTCACCTGGCGCTGGGTGTTCCTCATCAACATGCCGGTCGGCATCGTGCTGCTGCTCCTCACGGCGCGCATGGTGCAGGACCCGCCCGAGCTCGTCGCCGCCCGGCGCGAGAGCCTGCGCCGCGGCCTCAATGTCGATTATTTGGGCTTCGCCCTCCTCGTCCTCGGCATGACGGCGCTGCAAGTCGTGCTCGACAAGGGGCAGGAGGACGATTGGTTCGCCTCGAATTTCATCCTCGCCCTCAGCCTCGTCGCCCTGCTGGCGCTCGGCGCCTTCATCGGCTGGGAGCTCCGCCACAAGGAGCCGATCGTCGATCTGCGCCTTCTCGGCCACCGCAATTTCGGCGTCGGGAACATCCTCATGTTCATGCTGGGATTCGTGCTGCTCGGCAGCACGGTGCTGCTGCCGCTCTTCGTCCAGGTCATGCTGGGCTACACGGCGATGGATGCGGGGCTCGTCATCTCGCCCGGCGGCTTTCTCATCATGCTCGTCATGCCGGTCGTCGGCATGCTCGTCGCCAAGACCGATCCGCGCCTCCTCATCGCCGGCGGCCTCGTCGTCTGCTCGCTGGCGCTCTTCCGCATGACCGGCTTCGACCTTTCGGTCGATTACTGGACCGTCGCCTGGGCGCGAATCTACCAGTCGATCGGCCTCGCCTTCCTCTTCATCCCGATCAACACGGTGGCCTATATCGGCATCGACCGCGCCAAGACCAACGCCGCCTCGGCGATCATCAACATGACGCGCAACATCGGCGGCAGCATCGGCATCTCGGTGGCGACGACGATCCTGACGCGGAGCCAGCAATTCCATCAGAATGTGCTCGTCGCGCACGTCACGCCCTACAGCGCCGCGTATCGCGGGACGGTGAGCGCCTTGCAGCAGCAGATGGCGGCGCATGTGGCGAGCGCCGCCGATGCGCTGCACCAGGCCGAGGCCGTCATTTATTCGATGGTGCAGCGCCAGGCCGACATGCTGGCCTTCATCGACGCCTTCCGCCTCCTCGGCATCGCCTTCCTGGTGCTGCTGCCGTGCCTTTTTCTGATGCGCCGCCCCGCGCCCGGCGCCGCGCCGCGCGGCGGGCATTGAGAGGCTCGGCTACGCCGCCCTCGGCGCGATCGCGATGTCGAGCCAGCCATGCGGCGTCACCGTGGCGCGGTCGTGGCCGCGCAGCAGCACCGTCGTCATCGCCGATTCGACGATGGCGGGGCCGCGAACCTCCTGCGCCGGCGCCAGCTCCTCGAAAGCGAAGACCGGGACGGCCCGCCAGCCGCCGAGGAAGATTCGCCGCTCGCCCTGCGGCGCGGCGGCCGGTCCCGCGGGCAGGCGCGGCTCCTGCGGCAAGTCCGAAAGGAGGCCGATGGCGGCGACGCGGGCATTCACCAGCACCGCCTCCTGGTCGCGCATCGCATAGGTGTAGAGCGCCTCGTGGCGCCGGTGGAAGCGCTCGACGATCTGCGGCAGCGGATCGGCCGCGCTCCAATCGACATCGTCGAGCGGCACGTTGATCTCGAAGATCTGCTCGCCATAGCGCATGTCGACGGAGCGCTGGATCGCGACCTCGCCGGCGAAGGAGGCCTCGAGCCGGCGCGTCGCCTCCGCCGCCATCTCGGCGAAAAGGCGCTTCACCGCGGCGCCGTCGAGCGCGCCGGCATCGCCGATATGCGTGCGCGCCAGCTCGAAGCGCAGATCCGTCGCCAGCATGCCCCAGGCCGAGAGTACCGCGGCGACGCGCGGCACGACGACGCGCGTCAGATCGAGCTGGCGCGCCACATCGGTCACGTGCAGCCCGGCGGCGCCGCCGAAGGAGAGGAGGGCAAAGCGCCGGGGATCGACGCCGCGCCGCACCGAGACGAGGCGGATGCCTTCCGCCATGTTGGTGTTGACGACGCGGTGAACCCCTTCCGCCGCGGCGACGCGGTCGACGCGGAGCCTGCCGGCGAGGCGGTCCAGCGCCGCTTCGGCGGCGGCGCGGTCGAGCTGGCTGTGCCCGCCGAGGAAGTGATCGGCGTCGAGATATCCGAGGACGAGATTGGCGTCGGTCACCGTGGGCTGGGTGCCGCCCTTGCCGTAGCAGGCGGGACCGGGATCGGCGCCGGCGCTGTCGGGTCCGACATGGAGAATGCCGCCGGCATCGACCCGTCCGATCGAGCCGCCCCCGGCGCCGAGGCTGACGATATCGAGGCTGTTGAGCGCGATCTTGTGCTGGCCGACCTTGCGGCCCTGGGCAAGCGCCGCCTCGCCCTCGACGATGAGGCAGATATCCGTGCTGGTCCCGCCCATGTCGAAGGGGATGAGATTGCCGTGGCCGACCAGCTTCGCGGCGTAGCGGCTGCCGGCGACCCCGCCCGCCGGGCCCGAGAGCACGGCGCCCGCGGCGAGGCGCGAGGCCTCGGCGATGGGCGCCACGCCGCCATGTGACTGGATGATGAGGACGGGGCCGCGATAGCCCGCCTCGGCGAGCCGGTTCTCGAGGCGCTGCAAATAGCGCGACAGGGCGGGTCCGACATAGGCGTTGACGAGGGTCGTCGAGACGCGCTCGAATTCCTTGATCTGCGGAAAGACCTCGCTCGACAGCGAGAGATAGGCCTCGGGCAGGGCGCGGCTCAGCGCCTCCGCCGTCTGCTGCTCGTGCCGCGCATCGCGCCAGGCGTGAAGATAGCAGACCGCGACCGCCTCGACCTTCTCCGCCGCGAGGCGCCGGATCGCGGCCTCGAGCGAGGCGGGGTCGAGCGGCGTCTCGACGCGTCCGTCGGCGCGCAGGCGCTCACGGATGCCGAGCCGGCGCTCGCGCGGCACCAGCGGCTCGGGCGGCGGCATTCGGAGATTGTAGCGGTCGTCCTTCAGCCCTTCGCGCATCTCGACGACGTCGCGATGGCCCTCTGTCGTCAGCAGCCCGAGGCGCGCGCCCTTGCCTTCGAGGAGAGCGTTGGTCGCGACCGTCGTCCCGTGGACGATGCGCTCGGTCTCGCCGAGAAGCGCACCGAGGCCGCGGCCCAGCACCTCGGCGAGGCGCTCCAGCCCCGCCATGACGCCGAGCGAGGGATCCTGCGGCGTCGATGCGACCTTGGCGAGGGTCGACCGGCCGCCGGGATCGACCGCCACGAGATCGGTGAAGGTGCCGCCGACATCGATGCCGATTCTGTACATCAGATTGCGCCTGCCATGCACGAGCTCCTCTCCCCTCGCGGGAGAGGAAGGGGCCCATCGCGCAGCGACGGGAAGGTGAGGGGTGCGGCGCCGCTGCGCGGCAGGTCTCGCGAAAGACCCCTCACCCAGGCCCTCGCCCGCAAGGGGAGAGGGAGATAGCGCCGCGAGACGTACAACTTCAGCTTCCGGTCACGAACCCGCTCGCGACGTCGCGCGCCCGCGCCGCGGGGTCGCGCTTCGCGGGGTCGCCCCAGCCGCCGCCGCCGCCCGATTCCACCGTGAAGACGTCGCCGGGCCGGATCGGGATGCCGACCTCCTTGGTCTTGATCTCGCGCGGCGGCCGGCCTTCGGAATGGAGGACATAGCGGTGCGGCAGCCCGTCGGCGCCGCCGAGAATGCCGCAGGCACCGTATTTGACGCCGTCGCCCGCCGTGTTGCCGCGCGCCGGCTCGGCGATCTCGACGGCGAGTTCGAGGCTGCAGCCGGGGCCGCCGCGGTACTGGCCCTCGCCGCCCGAATCGGGGCGGAACTCGTGGCGGCGGAAGAAGAGGGGGAAGCGCACCTCCGTCACCTCGATCGAGCCGAATTTGATGCCGCCCGCCGCCTGCCACTCGCCGCCGCCCGGCCAGCCGTCGCCGACGGGCGAGGCGCCGCCCCCCGGCCGCGCCTGGAAGAGGTGCCAGATGAAGGGCTTGCCGCTGCGGGGATCCTTGCCCTGGATGGCGATGCGGAAGCGCCGACCCCAGCCGGCCATGGCGCGGTCGGGGCAGGCCGGGGCGAGCGCCTTGATGATCGCCTCCATCACCTCCTGCGCGCAGTGGTTGGTGCAGAGCGTCACCGGGGCGCCCGGCTTCGCCCACACCACCGTCCCCTCCTTGGCGATCACCTCGATCGGGCGGAAGGTGCCGTCGTTCTTCGGCGTCTGCGGGTCGATGAGGTAGGAGAGCGCGACGGCGACGGCCGAGCGCATGTTGGGGTAGGAGGAGTTGACGAAGCCCAGCACCTGCTCGTGCGAATCCGAGAGGTCGATGACGAGGTCGCTGCCGCGCTTCGTCACCGTGGCGCGGATATGGATGTCGCTGGCGCCGTGCCCGTCATCGTCGAGGAAGGCTTCGCCGCGATAGACCCCGTCCCGCCAGCCGGCGATGACGGCGCGCGCCTGCCGCTCGGCGCCGTCGAGCACGGCCTCGATGGCGGCGAGCGCGGTGTCCCAGCCGAACTCGCCGGCAAGCGCGAGGAGGCGGCGCTCGCCGACCCGCGCTGAGCCGATCATCGCCGCGAGGTCGCCGCGGAAGTCGCGCGGGTGGCGGACATTGGTCGCCAGCATCTCCATCACGTCGCGCCGCATCTCGCCGCGATCGTAGAGACGGAGCGGGGTCAGGCGGATGCCTTCCTGCCAGATCTCGGTGGCGCCGGCATTGTAGGCGCCGTGCGTCGCCCCGCCGATGTCGCTCTGGTGCGCGCGGTTGATCGACCAGAAGAGCGGCGTCCCGTCGCGGAAGACCGGCACGAAGGCGGTGAGGTCGGGCAGGTGGTTGCCGCCGTGATAGGGGTCGTTGAGGAGGAAGACGTCGCCCGGATGGATGTCGGCGCCGAAAAACTCGGTGACGGCGCGCGCCGCCCAGGGCAGGGCGCCGACATGGATCGGCACATGCTCCGCCTGCGCGATGAGCCGTCCCGAGAGATCGCAGATCCCGGTCGAGAAGTCGCGGCTCGAATTCAGGATCTGCGAATAGGAGGTGCGCAGCATCGCCTCGCCCATCTCCTCGACGATGGCGAGGAGGCGGTGCTGAATGACCGACACGGTGATCGGATCGACGGTGTGCGCCAAGATCGTCCCTCCCGGATTGCGCCGCGCTTTGTGCCACGTCCGGACCTTCCGCGCCAAGAGGCGGGATCGCGAAGCGCAAGCGGGACGCTCGAACCAGGAAGGCGCGAAGACACGAAGCAAAGCGCGCCACCTTTACCAAGCGCTCACCCTCGGCGGCGCAATCTGATGGGTCGAGGAGAACTTGACCAAACGGTCAGAAAATTGGATACTGCGTCTCAACCTCGCGGCGAGGCTCCGTGAAGAAGCACATCATCCTCACCTCCCACCCGACGCGCGGCAAGGCGCCGTGGCCGATCGCGTGGGGCGCCGCCACGGCGGCCGAGCGCGGCCCCTTGGTGGCGGGGCCGCATGATCCGCGGCGCAACGTCATCGGCGCCCATGCCGGGTCCTATGCTCTCTATCGCGCGCTCGCCATCGCCGCCGGCAAGCTGAGCCCGATCCATGTCCCGGATCTCACCAACACGGCGCCGGTCGAGCGCCTCGGCCCCTTCCCGCAATGGGCGGAGCCCGAACGCATCGTCAGCCTCGATCCCTGGGGCCACCTCGTCGCCGAAGTCTTTGCCGAGCAGCGCGCCGCGGGTCACGACATTCGGCCTACCATCGCCATCACCAAGGCGCATATCGAACTGCCGGAGCTGCGCCAGGCGATCGCCGCCGGACGCCTCAAGCCCGACGGCACGGTGCTGCTCGAGCGCGGCGCCGCGCGCGTCACCAAGGCGGCGATCGAGCCCGTCTGGTATCTGCCCGGCATCGCCCGCCGCTTCGGCGTCGCCGAATCCGACCTCCGGCGCGACCTCTTCGAATATACCGGCGGCATGTTCCCCGAGCTGGTGACGCGGCCCGATCTCCGGGTCTTCCTGCCGCCCATCGGCGGCATCACCGTCTATTTCTTCGGCGATCTCGCGGCGATCACCGATCCCGCGCGCAAGCTCGCCTGCCGCGTCCACGACGAGTGCAACGGCTCCGACGTCTTCGGCTCCGATATCTGCACCTGCCGCCCCTATCTCGTGCACGGCATCGAGGTCGCGATCGCGACGGCGCAGGAGGGCGGCTGCGGCCTCGTCGTCTACAACCGCAAGGAGGGGCGGGCCTTGGGCGAGGTGACGAAGTTCCTCGTCTACAATGCGAGGAAGCGCCAGCAGGGCGGCGACCGCGCCGAGACCTATTTCGAGCGCACCGAATGCGTCGCCGGCGTCCAGGACATGCGCTTTCAGGAGCTGATGCCGGATGTGCTGCACTGGCTCGGCATCCGCCGCATCGATCGCTTCGTCTCGATGAGCGACGTGAAGTTCCGGCCGCTGGTTGCGAGCGGTATCGAGGTCGTGGAGCGCGTCGAGATACCGGACGAGCTCATCCCGGCCGATGCCCGCGTCGAGATGGATGCGAAGAAGGCGGCCGGGTATTTCACCGCGCATCTGCCCGACGCCGCCGAGATGAGGCAGCCGAAAGGCCGTGGCCTCTACGAATAGCGCCGCCGCCGGCGCCTCGCCCGCCGAAGCCGCGGCTTGGCTGCTGACGCCGGATGCGGTGCGCGAGCGCGCGCATCTCATCCTGCGCCTCGGCGAGGCGGGGTCGCTCGCGCATTTCGCGCTTCGCCTCGACCGCCTGCCCGCCGCCGCGGAGTATGTGCTGGCGACGATCCGGCGGAATTACCCGGATCTCGCCATCCCCTTCCACAGCCGCTGGCGGCATTTCGCGGTGGGCGGCCGCGACCGCTGGGCGATGCTGGCGCGCGAGCTCGGCCACCTTTCCGCGGCGGAGCGGGCGCGGATTCGCTTCGACCTCGCGGTGACGAGCGTGCTGCTCGACGCCGGCGCCGGCGCTGCCTGGCGCTACCGAGAGCCGGGCGGCGGCGAGTATGCCCGCTCCGAGGGACTCGCGGTGGCGAGCTTTCACCTCTTCCGCTCCGGTCTCTTCTCCGACGACCCGGCGCGGGCCTGCCGCGCAGATGCGGCGGCGCTCGCCCGCCTCGATGCCGCCGCCCTCGCCGAGGGAATGCAGGTCGGGGCGGCCAATCCGCTGACCGGCATCGAAGGCCGCGCCCTGCTGCTGCGCCGCCTCGGCGCGGCGCTGACCCAGCAGCCGGCGCTCTTCGGCGCCGAAGCGCGGATCGGCCATCTCTTCGACCATTTGCGCGGCGCGGCGGTGGCAGGCCGCTTGCCGGCCGCCGCCCTTCTTGCCGCGGTGCTGCGCGGCTTCGGCGCGATCTGGCCGGGGCGCGAGAGCCTTGCCGGCGTTCCGCTCGGCGATGTCTGGCGGCATTCGCGCGCCGAGGCGGCCGATGCGAGCCGTGGCCTCGTTCCTTTCCACAAGCTGAGCCAATGGCTCGCCTATTCGCTCATCGAGCCGCTCGAAGAGGCGGGGATCGCCGTCACCGATTGCGACGCGTTGACCGGCCTTGCCGAATACCGCAATGGCGGGCTCTTCCTCGATCTCGGCGTCATCGAGCCGCGCGATCCCGATTTGCCGCGCCGCGCGCTGGCCGTCGGCGAGGAGGCGATCGTCGAATGGCGGGCGCTCACCGTCGCGCTCCTCGACCGCCTGGCAGCGGCGCTCCGCGCCCGCCTCGGCCTCGATGCGGTGCGCCTGCCGCTCGCCAAGGTGCTCGAAGGCGGGACCTGGGCGGCGGGACGGCGGATCGCGGGCGAAAAGCGTCCGGACGGCGAGCCGCCGCTTCGCATCGAGAGCGACGGCACGGTGTTTTGATCGGCGAAGAGAGGCAGAAAATGACCGAAAATGTCGTCGTCGTCGGCCATCCGCTCGTCCAGCACAAGCTGACGCTGATGCGCTCGAAGGACATCTCGACGGGCCAGTTCCGCGCGCTCTTGCGCGAGATCGCGCCGCTCATGCTCTACGAAGCGACGCGCGACCTGCCCCTCACCGAGACCGAGATCGAGACGCCGCTCGCCCGCATGCGCGCGCCGGTGCTCGCCGGCAAGAAGCTCTGCTTCGTGCCGATCCTGCGCGCCGGCCTCGGCTTCGTCGACAGCATGCTCGACCTCATCCCATCGGCGCGTGTCGGCCATATCGGCATCTACCGCGACCCCACGACCTTCAATGCCGTCGAATACTATCTGAAGCTTCCGGAGGACATCTCGCAGCGCATCGTCATTCTCGTCGATCCGATGCTGGCGACCGGCCACTCCGCCGCGGCGGCGATCGGAAGGCTGAAGGAGCTCGGCGCCGAGAGCATCAAATTCATGTGCCTCGTCGCGGCGCCTGCCGGCATCGCCGCCGTCCATGCTGAGCATCCGGCGGTACCCATCTATGTCGCGGCGATCGATGACCGCCTCAACGACCACGCCTATATCGTGCCCGGGCTCGGCGATGCCGGCGACCGCCTCTTCGGCACGAAGTGAGCGCCCTGAAGCGGCGCCGAAGAAGGGCGGCATTCGCCGCGCCAAAGAGGCGCAGATCCTGCGCGCCGCCGAGCGCGTCTTCGCGCGGACCGGCTTCGCCGGGGCGCGGATGGCCGACATCGCCGCCGCGGCGCGGCTGCCGAAGCCGAACCTCCATTACTATTTCCGCAGCAAGCGCGCGCTCTACCGCGCCGTCCTCGCCAACATCCTCGAACTGTGGCTCGCCGAGACGGACATCATCGCCGCCGACGCCGATCCGGCGGCGGCTCTCGGCCATTATGTGCGCGCCAAGATGCGCTTCTCGCGCTTCTATCCCGATGCCTCGCGCGTCTTCGCCAACGAGATCATCCACGGCGCGCCCGAGATCGGCGGCTTTCTCCGGCAGGAGCTGAAGGCGCTCGTCGAGCGCAAGAGCGCGGCGATCTCCGCCTGGGTCGCCGAGAGGCGCATGGCCCCCCTCGATCCGCGCCATCTCTTCTTCGCGATCTGGGCGATGACGCAGACCTACGCCGATTTCGCGACCCAGATCGAGGCCGTGCTCGGCGTCCCTGCTCTCGGCGAAGACGAATTCGCCGCCGCCACCGAGGAGGTGGTGCGCCTCGTCCTCCGCGGCTGCGGGCTCGATGGGGCGCCGAAATCTCGGGTAAGCGCCGCGCGTCCTTCGAGACGCCGCCCTCCGGTCGGCTCCTCAGGATGAGGCAAATTGTGTTTGCCATCTACCATCGACCCTCATCCTGAGGAGCCCACGAAGTGGGCGTCTCGAAGGACGCACATCGGTATTGCAGCCTCGCGCAACGTCAAGGATTCAATGGCGGCAGAAGCTGATGCTGTTGACGCGGCTCTCGCTTACGGCTGACATGTTCATTCGCAGGGGGGCACATATGTCGAAATATGCACCGCTTCGTGATTACTTGATGCGCCAATCGCACCAAGAATCTGAACTCATCTTCCGCTTTATTGAAGAGTTGATCGGGGCAAAGCTACCAGCGAGCTCGGATCGGCCACAGTGGTGGGCGAATGTACGGGACATTGGCACGACCCACGTCCAGCGCGAGGCCTTGCGCGCCGCTGGATATGACGCCTTCCTGGTCGCAGGTTCGCAAAAGGTGAGATTCCGACGCGTAATTCCTTCTCACTGATGAGCCGCCGAAAGTGCTGATGCGATTCCGGCGGCGGCCTCCCGCGCTCTTTCCACTGGCGGTGACGGCCGGCGCCTTCCTGTTCCTCGGCGTCTTCCTGCTGCTGCCGCTCGCCAGCGTGCTGTGGGTCAGTTTCTATGACGAGACGGGAACGCATTTCACGCTGGCGAATTACGCAAAAATCGCCCGCATCCATTTCTACCAGGCGAGCCTCTGGAACAGCGTCTCGATCGGCTTCCTGTCGACGCTGACGACGACGGCGATCGGCCTCCCCTTCGCCTTCTGCCTCGCGCGGCTGCCGCTCGCGGGGAAGTCGGTGCTGACGGCGCTCACCGTTCTGCCGCTCGTCCTTCCGTCCTTCGTCGGCGCCTATGCGCTCGTCCTCATGTTCGGCCGCTCCGGCGTCGTCTCCGAGGCGCTGCGCTCGATCGGCATTCCTTTCGGCTCGCTCTACGGCACGCCCGGCCTCGTTCTCGTCTATACCTTGACGCTCTTCCCCTATGTCGTGCTGCCGACCATCGCCGCCTTCAAGGCGGTCGATGTTTCCATCGAGGAAGCCGCGCAGAATCTGGGCTCGCCGCGCTGGCGGACCTTCCGCACGGTCGTCATTCCCGTCGTGCTGCCGGCGGTGCTGGCGGGCGCCCTCCTCGTCTTCATGGAGACGCTGGAGAATTTCGGCGTTCCCTTCGTCCTCGCCGAGGACAAGCCCATCCTCGCCGTTGAGGCCTACAAGCTCTTCGTCGGCGAGCTCGGCGGGAATCCGAGCTCGGCGGCGGTGCTCTCGGTCATGCTCGTCGCCTGCACGACGGCGGCGCTTCTCTTGCAGCGCTTCTACCTCGCGCGCCGGCGCTTTGCGACGGGGGCCCGCGCGGCGCCGCCGCTGCTGCGCACGAGCGCCGCCTGGCGCGCGCTCGCGACGCTCTACTGCTGGGGCGTCATCTTCCTCGCCCTGGTGCCGTTCTTCGGCGTCGTCGTCATCTCCTTCATGAAGTTCCGCGGGCCGGTCATCTATGCCGATTTCAGCCTCGGCAATTTCACGGAGTTCCTGGCGCATGCCCTGCGGCCGCTCCTCAACACCTTCTATCTTTCGACGGCGGCGGCGCTCGTCGCCGCCCTCATCGGAGTGCCGGTCGGCTATGTCGTGACGCGCCGGCGTGCCCAGGCCTCGCACCTTCTCGACGTCATCGCCATGGCGCCCTTCGCCATCGCCGGGACGGTGCTCGGCATCGGCCTCGTCCTCTGCTTCAACGGCGGCTGGCTCGTGCTGACGGGCGGCAGCCTCATCCTCGTCATCGCCTATGCGGTGCGCAAGGTGCCCTTCAACGTCCGCGCCAGCAGCGCCATTCTCCACCAGCTCGACCCGACGCTGGAGGAGGCCTCGATCAATCTCGGTGTCTCGCCGGCGCGCACCTTCCTGAAGCTCACCCTGCCGCTGATGCTGGGCGGCATCGTCGGCGGCATGGTGCTGACTTGGGTGACGATCGCCTCGGAGCTGAGCTCGACCGTCATGCTCTACAGCCCGAGCTGGCGCACCACCACCGTCGTCATGCTGCAGGCCCTCGAAGGCAACGATCCCGGCATCGCCTCCGCCTCGGCGACGGTCCTCACCGTCGTCACAGTGCTGCCGCTGATGCTCGTCTACCGCCTGCTGCGCCGGAACGAGGCGTCGCTCCTCTGAGATCGTCGCCGTGAAATTTTTTCACCGGGAAATGTCGGTTCGGCGCGGCGCCGATCGTCAGTGCAGCGGAGGTCGCGGCGCTGGTGCCGCGTCCCGCTAGACGAAGGAGCTTCCCATGCCGAACTTCACGCTGCTGCTTTACCGGCTGCCTGCCAGCGCCCGCCCGAGCTCGCCGGACGAGTTCGCGGCCAGGATGAAGACCTACATGGCCTGGACCGACCGCATTCGCGCCGAGGGCCGCTACAAGGGCGGGCAGAAGCTGATGGACGACGCCGGCAAGATCCTCACCCCCGCGGGCGGCCGTGTCAGCATCACCGACGGTCCCTATGCCGAGAGCAAGGAGCTGCTCGGCGGCTTCTACATCATCAGCGCCAAGGATTATGACGACGCGTGCCAGGTGGCCGAAACCTCGCCGCATCTCAGCTATGGCGGACGCATCGAGGTCCGCCAGATTCACGAGCTGTGACGGCAATGGCCGAGGCGGACGCGCTGGCGGGCGAGCTCTTCCGGCGCGAGGCCGGGAAGATCGCGGCCTGGCTCGCGCGTCTCCTCGGCCCGTCGCGGCTCGATTTGATCGAGGACGCGGTCCAGGACGCCTTCGCCGCGGCCTTGGCGCGCTGGCCCGATGACGGCGTGCCGGCGCGCCCTTCGGGCTGGCTCGCGACGGCGGCGCGCAACCGGGCGCTCGACCGCCTGAAGCGCGAAGCGCGAAACGCGCCTTTCGACGACGACGCGGCCTGGCGCCTCGGCTTCGCCGATCCCGAGGAGACGGGGAAACTCGACGACACGCTCGCCCTCATGTTCGTCGCCTGCCATCCGGCGCTGGAGCGCGAGGAGCAGACCATGCTGGTGCTGAAGACGGTCTGCGGCTTCGGCGTCAAGGAGATCGCGCGCGCCTATCTCTCGACGGAAGAAGCGGTGACGCAGCGCCTCGTCCGCGCCAAGCGCAAGATCAAGGGCCTCGGCCTCGCCTTCGCGATACCGGAGGGACCAGAGCTCGCGGCGCGGCTGCCGGCCCTCATCGCCGCCATCTATCTCCTCTTCAACAGCGGCTATACCGCGGGCGAAGGCGAGGCGCTGCTGCGGCGCGAGCTCTGCGCCGAGGCGCTGCGCCTTGCCGGCTTGCTGACGGAGCACTGCGCGACGGCGACCGGCGAGGCGCATGCGCTCGCGGCCCTCATCGCCTTTCACCATGCGCGCGCTGGCGCGCGCACCAATGGAGAGGGCGCGCTCATCCTCCTCGCCGACCAGGATCGCGAAGCTTGGGACCGCACCCTCATCGCCCGCGGCTTCGCCCATCTCGAAGCGGCGATGGCCGCGCCGGCGCTCACCCCCTTGCACCTCGAAGCCGCCATCGCCGGCACCCATGCGGCGGCGCCTTCTTTCGAGGCGACGGACTGGCGCATGCTGGCCCATTATTACGCCGCGCTCGAGGAGCTGAAGCCGACACCGGTCGTGCGCCTCAACGCCGCCGTCGCTCTCGCGCAAGCCGAGGGGCCGGCGGCGGGCCTTGCCAGGCTCGACGCGCTCGCCGGCGCGCGCAAGCTCGCGCGCTATGCGCTCTATCACGCGGCGCGCGGCAGCCTCTTGCAGAAGCTCGGCCGCGGCGCCGAGGCGGCCGAGGCCTTCACCGCGGCGCTCGCCTGCCCGATCACCGAGCCCGAGCGGGCGCATCTCGAACGCGAGCGCGCGGCCTGCACGGCGGCGAGGGGTCAGGTGAACTCGACCGCCGAGATCAGCATGTCGATCGTCTCGCCATTCCCGGAAAGCGGCAAGACCAGCGCCTCGTAGCGCCACGCCCGGCCGTTCGCGCGCTGGCGGTCGCGGCGGCGGACTTCCGGCGCGCGATGCTCCACCACCGCGACGAAATGCTCCCGCACAGCCGCGCGATGGGTGCGGTCGGGCAAGGCGTCGAGCTCCTTGCCGGTGAGGTCGAAGCCGAGCCGCTCGGCCAATTCCGTCGCATGCACGCGGTATCGGAAGCGCAGCGGCTCGTAGAGGACGCTGACGAGCGACAGTTTGCCGAGAATGTAGCCGAGATCGACCGGGTCGAAATCGCGCCGGGAGGGGAAGGCGCGTTCGCCGCGCCAAGCGTGCCAATCCTGGTAGAGCCGCTGCAAGCGCGGCGTCCGGATGTCGAGCACGGAGTTCCCCCCACGGTATTACGCCGCCCATCTCTACGCGAAAATGGGCGTAATATCCAGGAGAAATTCTCGTATTAAGAGAGGCGCGGAATCGCGAAAGGCGTCGGGTCGAGGAATCGCGCGACCGCGTTGCGCAGCAGCCGCGCCACGTTGTTGTCGTAGCCGCGATGGGCGAGGCTGGCGATGAAGGCGATCGAGCCGGTGGCGAAGACCGCGCCGCCGCTCGGCGTTTCGAAGAAGACCATATCGGCGCGGATGCGCGCATTCGTCGTGCCGTCGACGCCGCGCCGGTTCGACAGCAGCTCCTCGTTGACGAGAAGGAAGCTGTTGGAGTGGCCTTCGGAGGAGGCGAGAATGAGAGCGTGCGGCGGCGAGCCGAGCGCGGCGTCGTAGCAGTCGATTTCGAGCCCGGCCGCGCCATCGCCCCAGGCGCCGAAATCGCCGATGATCTCGTCCTCAATGCCGGCGAAGAGGAAGGCGGCGCGCGGGTCGCGCGAGGCGGCGGTGCGGCGGTAATAGCTCGAGGCGTCGAAGCCCTGGGCGATGAAGCCGACGCCGAACACGGCGTTGGGCGGTCGGCCGAGCCGCCGCCACAGCCCGCCATATTCACCCGTCGCGTGGTAATACTCGCCCGGCGCCTCGGCCCAAGCGCGCGTGCCGTCCTCGGCGCGGCGCAGTTCGATCATTCCTGGATGCGCCGGGTCGGCCGTGACGCGCCAATAGAAGCCGTTGCCGCCGAGATAGGCAAAGCGCCCGCCGCCGCCGAGATAGGCTTGGAGCGCCTCCAGCATTTCGAGCGTGTGGTATTCGGGATGGCTCGAGGAGAGGACGGCGCGGTAGGGGGCGAGCAGCGCCGCTCCCTGCTCGTGCAGGTCGTGGTCGCTGACGACGTCATAGGCGATTCCGGCCGCATCGAGCCAGTCGATGAGGCAGAGATCCATCGAGAAGTTCCAGAACCGCCCGGTCGGCCGCATGTTGAAGAGCGGCCGCCGCGACGAGGCGTGCGCGATGCCCGAGCCGTCCGGATGCACGTCGTAAGTCGAGCCGCCGAGCTCGGGATGCTCGGCGAGGAGAATGTCGGTCATGTCGACCGTCGGCAGCGCGCCCATGCTGAGCTCGTAGGGGCCGGGCGTCATGCGGCGCCGGTAATTCGCGTAGGCGAGATAGGTCATCGTCGACGCGAGGACGGCGAGGCGCGCGCCGCTGCCGCCGGGCGGCGGCGAGACGATGAAGCCGACATGGAAGGGCGGCCCCGAGGGCGCTTCGAGCTTCACCGCGTAGAAGCCGCTGCGCAGATCCTCCGGCAGGCGGAAGGCGAGGCTCTCCTCCCAGCCGGCATCGTAGAGATCGTCGGAATGGAAGTGGATCGCGGCGTAATGCGCCGGCTTCTGACGCCAATCCTGGACGGAGCCGTCCCAGAGCGAGCCCGTGACCGCCCGTTTCGGGGCGTTGACCGTGACGCCATCGAGCGCGTCGCTCGCGACCGCGGCGATGCGCCGCGTGCCGATGCCGACGGCGAAATCCCATGCCGCTGCAACCGTGCCCGAGCGCAGGCGCGGCGCTTCGAGCTTGCCGTCGAAATGCCGCGCGGTGCGGCCGGGCGCGAGGCGCTCGGCGGCGAAAAGAAGCGGACCCTGCGGCACGATGCCTGCGGGAAGCGCTCCCGTCGCTTCGCCGGCGCGGTCGGCATGGAAGCCGGGGAGCGGCGTGCTCGAGACGAAGCCATGGCCCGTCGCCGGATCATAGCGCGCTTCGACGCGGTGCCAGGCCTTCTCGCGCAGCCGGCGGCCCGCCGACAGCGCGCCGTCGCCGGCGAGGAGCGCCGCGGCGCCGCTCTCGTCGAGGGCGAGGCGCAGCCTGCCGAGGGCCATCAGGATCTGGACGCGCCCGCCGAGGCAGCCCGGCCAGACCAGCAGCTCGATCTCGACCGATCCCAGCGGCGGCAGCCTCTCGACGATGGCATAGGAGCCGGCATCGGTATATTGCTCGCGCCCCTCATGCTCGCCGTCGATGGCGGTCGCGATCGGCTCCTCCTTGAGGCCCGGCCCCTTGGGACCGGTCTCGCCGCAGATAAGGCGCACGAGCCCGGCCCGGTAGCGCCGCGCCGGGTGGAGGACGCTGACGCGCACCGTCACGCGCTCGCCGGGGCGCGCCGTCAGCGCGTCGACATAGCCGATGACGCCGGGCGTCTCGGCGATCGCGCTCACGGCAGGTCGAGTTCGCTGCCGGCGAGGGCCCGCCAGCGCCGGCGAAAGGCCGCCCATTGCCCGGCTTCGAGGCTGTCGAAGACCTCGTCGAGGAAGAGGCGCGGCGGCTTGCGGTCGGGCTGGCGCTCGCCCAGCACCCAGCGCCCGCCGCCGATGGCGATGAGGATGAGGTTCTGGCAATTCTCGGCCCGGTACATGACGTCGAGCAGCGCCTGAAGCGCGGCGCTGTGCCGTCCGAAGGGGCGCGTGCGGTATTCGGCGGCGAGGTCGCGCCGCGATGGATCGATGAGCGGCTCGATCACGCCGCCTCGACGGCGATGCCGATCGTCGCGGCGGCCGCCACGATCTCGCGCCAGGTCGTCTCGTCGATGGTGATGCCCCTCGCCATGCGCTCGGCGCGGGCGATACGCTCCGGTTCGCCGGGAACGAGGACAGGGAGGGCGGGATCGATGGCCGGCGCCGATTTTGCCCAGGCGATGAGGGCGTCGATCTCGGCCTCGATGAAGGCGCGCGCGGCGAGGCGCTCGGGGTCGAGGACGACGCTGAGCGCGGCGTTGAGAATGCCGCGGTCGCGCGGATTCTTCGGCTGGATGGTGCCGGCTCCGCAGATCGCGCCCGCCAGCAGCTCGGCGACGAGGGCGAGGCCGTAGCCCTTGTGCTCGCCGAAGGGGAGGACGGCGCCGACGGCACCGCCCGGGCCATGGCCGTAGATGACGCCGGGATCGGTCGTCGGCCGGCCGGCCTCGTCGATGAGCGCGCCTTCGACGACGCGCTTGCCCTCGTTGTGGGCGACGCGCACCTTGCCGAGCGCGATCCGGCTCGTCGCGAAATCGAGAATGACGGGGGCCGTCGTCGCGGTGCCGGGCACGGCGATGCAGATGGGGTTGGTCGAAAGCCGGCCCTCGCGGCCGCGGAAGGGCGCCACGAGCGGCCGCCCGGAATTGCCGTTGACGAATTGGACCGAGACGAGGCCCGCCTTCGCCGCCATCTCGCCATAGGTGCCGACGCGGCCGATATGGTGGGTGTTGCGGAGCGCGTGCACGGCGACGCCATGCCGCTTCGCGGCGCCGATCGCCCATTCCATGGCGGCGCCCGCGATCACCTGGCCGTAGCCGCCGCGCCCGTCCCAGACGGCGAAATTCGCCGTCTCGCTGACGATCTCCGGCGCCTGGTTCGGCCGCAGCGTGCCCGCCTTGAGATTGCGGAAATAGGCGGGCAGCATGCCGACGCCGTGGCTGTCATGCCCGGCGAGATTGGCCTCGACGAGGTGGTCGGCGACGATCTCGGCCTCGCTCTCGGCGCTGCCGGCTTCGCCCAGCAGGCGCCGGACGAGGGCGCGCAGTTTCTCATGATCGATCTTCATGGCCGAGAGCCTGTCGCGCCGCGCGGGCCGCCGTCAAGCCGCAAGGACGGTGACGACGGACCCGCGCCCGGCTGTCGGAAAATTTGACAGTTTCAACGCGGCGCTCGGTGGATCGTCCGATAAGAGTCTCATTTCGCGTCGTTTCGCCTTCTGGCACGAGATTTGCATACAGAACGATGGAGATACAAGATGCGGGTTCATCGCCCTTGCGATTGTTTTCGAGCGAGTTAGAGGGGAGAGACTCTATGCGGGTTGCTGACTGCCTGAAGATTGCGGTGGTGGCGGCGTTGGTCACGATGCCTTTCAGCACCGCTTTTGCCGTCACGGTCACCAGTACGAATCCCGATTGGCTGCTGGTGACTGGCAGTGTCGGGGCGAATACGGGCATCTTTGCTCTCCCCGCTACCATCCCGGGTTGCGGGAGCGAGAACGAGCCGAATTGCGAGCCGACCGGCAATTTCGTCTTCAGCCAGTCGCTCAAGATTGCTGGGCCCAGCTTCTACACGATCACCGACAGCGATGGTGGCGCCGCCACCGTGAGCGACATCATCACCATCGCCAATTCGGGTCCGGGGGGAACGGGAGTCATCCAGTTTTTCTCTGATCCGAACGTGCCGACCCTCCCGACCGGGTTCGCCTCCCTCGGGGCCCTGTGCGATGAAGGCTCCGCCGGCTGCTCGGGACTTTTCACTGTCACGACCAGCGACAACACGGTCGTGACTGTCGAGCCGGCGAGCGACTCTGAGAGCTTTTTCAATCCTTTCGGGTTCAGCTTCGATTCGAGCGACCAGATCAGGTTTACGGGGGTGACCACGATCGCGGCGGTTCCGGAACCCTCGTCGCTGGCGCTCCTTCTCGCCGGGTTGGCCGGGCTCGGCTACGGCGTTCGCCGTCGCGCTCGCCGCCAAGTCTGAAGACCCAGGCGTTCGTCGCCATTGCCGGGCTCGTGCCGGCGATGGCGACGTGCCGCGCAGAGGTGAACAGGTGGAAGCGCGGAATGAACCGCGCGCCACAATCGCGCGCCACCTGCGCCGGAGTGTGACCCGTCTCGGCGGCAGCGGCGTTTCCGCAGGCGACCGTGCGGAGACTTACTTCCGCCCAGCGACAGGGAGATGAGGCAGAGTGCCGCCTCCGGGCCTCACGGCACGAGGACGGCGGCGCCTTCGATCTGGCCCTGGCGCAGCCTTGCCAGCGCCGTCTCGGCGGCCGTCAATGGAAACGTCTGCGTCTGCGTGACGACCGGCACTTCGGGCGCCAGCGCCAGGAATTCCTCGGCGTCGCGCCGCGTCAGATTGGCGACGGAGCGAAGGACGCGCTCCTCCCAGAGGAGGCGGTAGGGGAAGGCGGGGATATCGCTCATATGGATGCCGGCGCAGATGACGGCGCCGCCGGGCGCCGTGCTGTGCAAGGCGGCCGGCACGAGCGCGCCGACCGGGGCGAAGATGAGCGCCGCATCGAGCGGTTCGGGCGACGCCTCGTCCGAGCCGCCGGCCCAGGCGGCGCCGAGGCCTTGGGCGAAGCGCTGCGCCGCCGCGTCGCCCGGCCGCGTGAAGGCGAAGACGCGCCGGCCCTGATGGCGCGCCACCTGGGCCACGATATGCGCCGCCGCTCCGAAGCCGTAGAGGCCGAGCCGCTCGGCATCCCCCGCCATGCCCAGCGCCCGGTAGCCGATGAGGCCGGCGCAGAGGAGCGGCGCCGCCGCGACATCGTCATAGGCTTCCGGCAGGGCGAAGCAGAAGCGCTCGTCGGCGCAGGCGCGCTCGGCATAGCCGCCATCGATCTGGTAGCCGGTGAAGCGGGCCTCGGGGCAGAGGTTCTCGCGTCCGGATCGGCAATAGGCGCAGGTGCCGCAGGTCCAGCCGAGCCAGGGCACGCCGACCCGCGCGCCGAGGGGAAAGCGCTCGGCACCGGGTCCCCGCGCGATCACCGTGCCGACGATCTCGTGGCCGGGAACGAGATGCGGCTTGGGGCGGGGCAACTCGCCGTCGACGACATGGAGGTCGGTGCGGCAGACGGCGCAGGCATGGATGCGGATCGCGATCTGACCCGGCCCCGGCGTCGGGTCCGGGACCTCCGACGCGGCCAGCGGTCGCCCCGCCGCTTCGAGGACCATGGCGCGCATGGGTTCACCTCGGGCTTCTCGCGCCGAGACTAGCACCGCTCCGCCCCGGGATTGAACCCCCACCGCGGCAGTCGGTCCCATGGCCGCCGGCGCCGCGGCGTCCTAAACTTCGCGCGCGAGGGAGCGGGCGGCATCATGCACCATGAGAGATTCTTCAAGGAGCGGCTCGACGCCTTGCGCGCCGAAGGCCACTACCGCGTCTTTGCCGATCTGGAGCGCCGCGCCGGGCGCTTCCCCGTCGCCTACGACCATCGGCGCGGCGAGGAGGTCGCGGTCTGGTGCTCCAACGACTATCTCGGCATGGGCCAGCATCCCGCGGTGCTGCGCGCCATGGAGGAGGCGCTGCGCGGGGTCGGGGCGGGCGCCGGCGGCACGCGCAACATCTCGGGGACGAGCCACTATCACGTCCTGCTCGAGGCCGAGCTTGCCGATCTCCACGGCAAGGAGGCGGCGCTTCTCTTCAGCTCGGGATATGTCGCGAACGAGACGACGCTGGCGACGCTCGCCGCGCAATTGCCGGGCTGCATCGTCTATTCCGATGCGCTGAACCACGCCTCGATGATCGCCGGCATCCGCAACAGCCGCGCCGAGAAGCGCATCTTCCGCCACAACGATCCCGCCGATCTGGAGCGCCTCCTCGCCGAGTCCGACCCGCGCCGGCCGAAGCTCGTCTGCTTCGAATCGGTCTATTCGATGGACGGCGACATCGCGCCCATCGCCGCGCTGTGTGACGTCGCCGAGCGCTTCGGCGCCATCACCTATCTCGACGAGGTGCACGCCGTCGGCCTCTACGGCGCGCGCGGCGGCGGCATCGCCGAGCGCGACGGCGTCATGCACCGCCTCGCCCTCATCCAGGGGACGCTCGCGAAAGGCTTCGGCGTCATGGGCGGCTACGTCGCCGGCAGCGCCCTCCTCATCGACTTCATCCGCAGCTTCGCGCCGGGTTTCATCTTCACGACCGCCCTGCCGCCGGTCATCGCCGCGGGCGCCCTCGCCAGCATCCGCCATCTGAAGGCGAGCGGGGCGGAGCGGGCGCGGCAGCAGGAGCGCGCCGCGACGCTGAAGCGCCGCCTCGCCGAGGCCGGCCTGCCGGTCATGCCTTCGCCGAGCCATATCGTTCCGGTCTTCGTCGGCGACGCCGCGCAGTGCAAGCGCTGCTGCGACCTCCTCCTCGAGCGCCATCGCATTTACGTCCAGCCGATCAACTACCCGACCGTGCCGCGCTGCAGCGAGAGGCTGCGCCTCACCCCGACGCCGCAGCACGAGGATGCGGATATCGACCGCCTCGTCGCCGCCCTTGCTGATGTCTGGGCGCGGCTCGCTCTGCGGCGCGCGGCGGCATAATACAACCGGGACTTGTTGTCCTTCTCAGTTTATTAACGACTCGCGGGTATCCTCCCTGTTCTGCATGAAAGGCGCAGTCGAGGACTCCGCGTGTCGTCTGGTCGCGCGTTGCGGATCGCAGCCGATCGCCTGGCGCCGCTGACCTGGCGGCGGTCATGGGCCCTCTTCGCCGGCGCGGCGCTCGCCGCCCTCGGCGTCCTCGCCGTTGCCGCCTGGATGATCACCGACGCCCGGCGCGTCGTCTGGGACCATGCGGTGCAGTCCTCGGAGAATCTCCTCGGCGCTCTCGATCACGATATCGAGCGCAACATCGAGCTCTACGATCTCTCCCTGCAATCCGTCATCGACGGGCTGCGCCTGCCGGACATCTGGAAAGTGAGCGCGCCGATGCGCCGGCATGTGCTGTTCGACCGCTCCTCGACCGCGCGGGATCTGGGAGCGATCCTCGTGCTCGACGCGCGCGGCCGGATCATCCTCGATTCCGAAAGCGAGACTCCGCCCGATATCGATCTCAGCGATCGCGCCTATTTCACCGTCCATCGCGACCGCCCCGATATCGGCCTCTATATCAGCCCCCCCTTCAAGGGCCGCCTCTCCGGCAAATGGTCGATCGCCTTCAGCCGCCGCGTCGATGACGCGGCGGGGCGCTTTGCCGGCGTCGCCGTCGGCACCATGCGCCTCACCTTGTTTCAGCGGCTGTTCGCGACGGTCGATCCGGGGCCGGGCGGGGTCGTCGCCATTCTCTGCACCGACGGCACGATGATCGTGCGCAAGCCCTTCCGCGACAGCGACATCGGACGCGACCTGTCGCGCTCGCCCGTCTTCCGCCAATTCACCCGTCAGCGCGCCGGCCATGTCGAGAGCGTGTCGCTCATCGACGGCACGCGCCGCCTCTACGTCTACAGCCAGGTCGGCCGCCTCCCGTTCATGCTGTCGGTCGGCGTCGCCTCCGACGCGGTGCTGTCCGATTGGCGGCAGAAGGCGACGATTCTCGGCATCGCCGTTCTCGGCTTGGCGGCGCTCGCCGCCGGGCTCGGCATCCGGCTCGTCTCGGAGCTGCGCCGGCGCGGCGAGGCCGAGCGCACGGCCCTCGAGAGCGAGCGACGGCTGCGCGAGAAATCCTCGATCCTCGAAGTCACGCTCGAAAACATGGATCAGGGCTTGCTCCTCGTCGCCGCCGACCGCACCGTTCCGGTCTGCAACCGCCGCGCCATCGAGCTGCTGGATTTGCCGCCGGAGCTGATGGCGAGGCAGCCGCAATTCGACGCCATCCTCGACCACCAGTTCCGCAGCGGCGAGTTCCAGTGGACCGAGGCCGAGTTCCGCGCCTGGGTCAAAGCGGGCGGCATCGCCACCGAGCATCAGATCTACGAGCGGCGGCGCCCGAACGGCACGGTTCTCGAGATCCGAACCGTGCCGCTCGCCGATGGCAGCGCCGTCCGCACCTATACCGACGTGACGCAGCGCAAGCTGGCCGAAGCCGATCTCGCCGCGGCGAAACTCCAGGCCGAGCGGGCGGCGGCCGATGCCGAGCGGGCGCGCGAGCATGCCGAGGCCGCCAACCGCAGCAAGAGCGAGTTTCTCGCCAATATGAGCCATGAGCTGCGCACGCCCCTCAATGCCGTCATGGGCTTCTCGGAGGTCATCCGCGACGCCATCATGGGCCCGGTCGACGCGCGCTACCGCAACTACGCGCGCGACATCTACAATGCGGGCCGGCATCTCCTCAGCCTCATCAACGACGTGCTCGACCTGTCGAAGATCGAGGTGGGGCGGCTCGAGCTTCACGAAGAGGTCGTCGACGTCGCCGCCATCATCGCCGATTGCGAGCGCATCATCGCGGCGCGGGCGCGCGAGGCGGGGCTGCACGTTGCCGTCGATCTCGCGGCGGACCGGCCGATGCTGCGCGCCGACAAGCTGCGCCTGAAGCAGATCATCCTCAATCTGCTGTCGAACGCCGTGAAGTTCACGCCGCCGGGCGGCCGCGTCACCATCTCGGCGCGGAGCCGCGCCAACGGCGAATTCGCCCTCGCCGTCGCCGATACCGGGATCGGCATGAAGCCCGAGGAGGTTCCGCTCGCCCTCGAACCCTTCCGCCAGATCGACAGCGCCTTCAACCGCCGCTATGAGGGCACGGGGCTCGGCCTGCCGCTCGTCCAGCGCCTCGCCGCCCTCCATGGCGGCAGCCTCGCCATTGACACGGCACCCGAAGCCGGAACCACGGTCACCATCACCCTGCCGGCCAAACGCTGCATCCGCGAGGTCGCGTGAGGAGCAGGGCACGCTACCGACAGGCGATTTCCAGCGCACGCCGTCATGACGAGCGCAGCGACGCCATCCAGTGCCGTGCCGAAGAGTCTGGGGCGCCGCGTCGCGCCGCTTCTCGCGACGACGGAAGAAACGGTCCGGCACCCCGGTCGAAGACGGCAGGTGAAGCGGCGCTGCGGCTTTGCTAGGCTCGGCGCCTTTCGCAACCGGAGGGTAGGGCATGGCGCGCATCGCCGTCGGCGGCTTTCAGCACGAGACCAACACCTTCGCGCCGCAGAAGGCGACATGGGAGGATTTCGCCCGCGCCGATGCCTGGCCGCCCTTCCTGCGCGGCGCCCAGATGATCGCCGGCGTCGCCGGCTACAACATTCCGGTCGCCGGCGCGATCGAGACGCTGCGGGCAAAGGGGCACGAGATCGTGCCGCTCTGCTGGTGCTCGGCGCCGCCCAGCTCCTATGTCGAGGAGGCCGCCTACGAGAAGGTGGCGGGGTGGATGATCGAGGATCTGCGCGAGAAGGGTCCCTTCGACGGCATCTATCTCGACCTTCACGGCGCCATGGTGGCCGAGCATCTGGAGGACGGCGAGGGCGAGCTCATGCGCCGCATCCGGAGCGTCGCCGGCGAGCGCGTCCCGCTCGTCGCCAGCCTCGACTACCACACCAACATGACGCGGGCGATGGTCGAGGCGGCGACCGCGATGGTGGGGTATCGCACGTATCCGCATGTCGATATGGCGGCGACGGGGAGCCGCGCCGCGGCGCTCCTCGACCGCCTCCTGCGCGAGAGGCGGCCGCTCCACAAGGCCTATCGCCAGATCGATTTCCTCATTCCGTTGGTCTGGCAATGCACGCTGCTCGATCCGGCGCTGAGCATCTTCCGCCTCGTCGAGGAGCTGGAGCGTGGCAGCGACGCCGCCGGCGCGCCCGGCGCCTCCCACAATCAGGGCATCGTCAGCGTCACCCATACGCCGGGCTTCCCGCCCGCCGATATCGCCGAATGCGGCCCGGCGCTCGTCGTCTACGGCTACGACAAGGCGGCGGCCGAAGCCGCGGCCGACCGCCTCGCCGCCGCCATCAGCGCGCGCGAGGCGGAGTTCGCGGGCAAGCTCTGGCAGCCGGAGGAGGCGGTGGCGGAGGCGCTTCGCCTCGCGCGCGGAACGGCGAAGCCGGTCATTCTCGCCGACGTCCAGGACAATCCCGGCACGGGCGGCACCTCGGACACGGTCGGCCTGCTGCGCGCCCTCATGGCGCAGCGGGCGAGGGGCGCCGTCATCGGCATGATCGTTGATCCCGAAGCGGCCGAGGCGGCGACGACGGCCGGCGAGGGCGCGATCCTCAAGCGCGGCATCGGCGCCGTCCTCGGCTTCGCCGGCGAGAGGCCCGTCGAGGCGGAATGGCGTGTCGAGCGGCTCGGCAGCGGCAATTTCACCGGGACGGGGCCCTTCTATGGCGGCGCCAAATTCCAGATCGGGCCGATGGCGCTGCTCCGCGACCCCGCAAGCGGCGTCGGCGTCGTCCTCGCCGCAAAGCGTGTCCAGGCGGCCGACCAGGAGATGTTCCGCCATGTCGGCGTCGAGCCGGCGCGGACGCCGATCCTCGCCCTCAAATCGACGGTGCATTTCCGCGCCGATTTCCAGCCCATCGCCGCCGCGATCCTGACGGTCGAGGCGCCGGGCGCGCACATCACTGACCCCGCGGCGTTTCCCTACCGGCGCCTTCGCCGCGGCATCCGGCTGCGGCCGAAGGGTCCGGCGCGCTGAGCGCCGGGTTGCGGGGCGATCCGCCCCTCTGAACCGCGCTCGCCTTCCTCTCCTGGCGCTCGCGCCCATGCAGCCAATGCGGGCGACGCCGCTCGATCCGGTCGAGGAGGCGGTCGCGCGCCCGCCGCAGCGGGGCGATGTCCTCGGCGAGGAGGATGAGACCCAGCGGCAGCATCCAGAGGCCGAAGAATGGGAGCAGGCTGAGCAGGCTGCCGCCGATCAGCAGAATGCCGGCGGGTATCCGCAGCCAGCGCGAGGAGGGCCGCCGCAGCCAGCGGACGGTCCGCCGCAAGCGCCTCGGCAGCCTTCTCATGAGCCCTTCGAGCCGCCGCTCGCGCTGCCGCGTGGCGGCCGCGGACGCCGGCATAGCGTCACGGCGCTTGCGGCCGATGGCTGCGGGGCCGAGATCGGGTCGCGCCGTCATCGCGGCGAGCTCCGCCGCGCCGCGGCCGGCATCATCCGCCGGAGAGGCGCCGTCGATCGCCCGCCGAGCCTTTCGCTTTCCCGGCAGACTCCGTCGCCGAGCGCCATGCGGATGAGGACGAGCATCTCGATCTCGCCGTCATCAATGCGCCGGTCCGCCGCGGCGACACGCTCGCCGGCCTCGATGACGAGGCGCGCCGGCGGGCGGCCGGCGAGCCGGCCGAGGCTGCCGAGCGCCGCCTCGACGCCGCTGTCCTCCTCGATCTGGCGGAGGCGGCACGCGAAGGCGTCGAGGATGTCGGCGCGCGTGAACACCGACAGGAACCCGTTGCGGTCGAGGAAGTCGAGCATCTCGCCACGCTCGACCGGCTCGACGCGGCCATCGGCGCCTGCGATCAGCGCCGCCGCGGTGACCGCCGCGTCGAGCAGCTCGTCTTCGCGGTCGTCCCGGTAGGCGGCGGTGATCTCGTCCGCCATCATGCCGAGACGGTTGCCGGTGTTGCGGTTTCGCATGCATGCTCCTCTCTCTCGCGCCGTGGCGCGCCGGAGGAGCTGGCTCGGTCTGTCGGGGGATGTCGAGCGGATCGCCGGCCCCGCGACGTCGACCGGTCCGAGCGCGCACCGGCGCAAGGGACACGGGAGATCCGACATCGCGAGGTTGACCGGCACCATGCCGGCGTCCTCGCCAGAGGGGCCCGGATCAATCGTTAGGGCAGAGATGGCGAAGGCGGTCGGGCTTTCAAGAGGCGCCGGCCGCGAATTGCGTGCGGGCTGCTTCGACCGGCCTCAGGTTTCCTTGCGCAGGCGCTTCAGGAAGGCGGCGATCTCGTGCGGCTGCACGATCGCGGCGCGGACCAGCTCGTCGAACTGGCGCGACATCATGCGGATATGCTCGATGCCGTTGAGGACGAGATAGCTGTTGCCGAGATAGATCGCCGTGCGCAGCGGTCCGAAGACGGTGAAGGGCACCGAATAGGTGCGGCGCAGATCGTAGAGGAAGAGCCGGTAGCCGGGGTAGAGCTCCTCGCAGAGCGCGATCATCTGGTCGAGCTGGGCGCGCCGCAGCGCGACGCGCAGCCCCGCCCATTGCCCCTCGCCGCGGGCGAAGGAGGTCAGCGCCTGCAGCGCGGCGCAGGCCTCCATGTCGGTATCCGGCCGGCGCAGATAGGCGAGGCGCGCCTGCGCCTTCTCGACCGTCTGCTCCGGCGCGACGGAGAGCGAGGCGCCGTATTCGAAATGGATGACCTCCGCGGTCTTGAGGAAGTCGGGGAAGCTCATGGGAACCGTGCGGACCTTGTAGCCCGCCGCCTCGTCGTACCAGCGCAGGAGCCGGGCATCGACCGGCGAATGGGCGTCGCGCTCGATCTTCAGCATGGCTTCGATGAGCTCGGCGCCCACCTCCTCGCGCTGCGTCAGGCCGAGCAGCCAGTCCACCGAGACCCGGCATCCCGCCGAGATCGCGGCCAGCGTCTCGGCGCGCGGCAGGCGGTCGTTCCGCGGCGCCAGGAGCTGCGACAAGGTCGAGCGGTCGAGGCCGATCTTGCGGGCGAAGGCGCCGCGGCCGAGGCCGGTGCGCTCGATGACGCGAAGGAGCCGGTCGCGAAAGGTGGGAAGCGCCGCCGCTCGGTTCATACTCTGCTCGCTCGATGCCTATTCTCCGCATATGGTGATTTTTATCACCAAAAGATCATTGGACGCCAGAGATGCCACCAAAGCGATACATACCGCACGTTGCGCGGCAACGCTCCGCCGCGTATGTACGATTGGGGGCGGCGGCCGGGCGCCGCCCGGGTCGGGGATGGGCACGTGCGGGAATCGGAAGCGCGGAAGGCCATCGAATGGCCGACCGTCGCGCTCGCGGCGGCGATTTACGCAGCATGGGCGGCGCTGACCTTGCTGCATCAGCGCCTGCCCGCCTCGATCGTCGCGGCGCTCGGCGCCTGGCTCGTCGCTTGGCACTCCTCCTTGCAGCACGAGATCATTCATGGCCATCCGACGCGCTGGCGCCGCGTCAATGACGCTCTCGGACGGCCGCCGCTCGCCCTCTGGCTCTCCTTCGACCATTACCGCGCGACACATCTCCAGCATCACCGCGACGATGATCTCACCGATCCCCTCGCCGACCCGGAATCGCGCTATCTGACGGCGGCGGCATGGGCGCGGCTGCGCCCCTGGGCGCGCGCTCTCATCGGCGCGCAGACGACGCTCCTCGGACGCCTTCTCCTCGGACCTGCCTGCTGCGTCTTCCAGATGGTTCGCGCCGAGGCGCGTGCGATCCTCGCCGGCGACGGCGCGCGGGCACGGCTCTGGGCGCGGCATACGGCCGCCGTGGCGCTCGTCCTCCTATGGGTCGTCGGAGTATGCGGGATCGATCCCTGGTTCTATCTCTTCGCCATCGTCTATCCCGCGACCTCGCTGATGCTCCTGCGCTCCTTCGCCGAGCATCGGGCCGCCGCTGCGGTCCGGCAGCGCACAGCGATCGTCGAGAACGCCGCCATTCTCGGCCTCCTCTTCCTCTTCAACAATCTGCACGCCGCGCATCACGAGCGGCCGGCGCTGCCCTGGTACGCGCTGCCGCGCTGGTACCGCCGCAACCGGGCACGCCTCCTTCGCGAGAATGGCGGGCTCGTCTACGATGGCTATCGCGACATCGCGCGCCGGTTCCTTCTCAAGCCGCACGACGCGCCGGTCCACCCCATCGCCGCTGCAGCGGCCTGACCCCTCACCCTGCCCTCTCCTCCAGTTGCGAAGCATTCGCGAGGCATCGCCGAGCCTTACCCGGAGCTGGGTGAGGGGGTGCGTCGCAAGATCGATGCAAAGACGAAAAAACGAAATTTCTGGAGCGAGCGAAATTGCCGCAAAGTTTAACCGCCTTTTGCGACGGCAAGAACTTTCGGTCCCTCGAATAGGGACCGCGCATGACAAAGATGTAATCTTCCGCCCGGGTATGTTTCTCGAGATCGGCCAGTAGAACGACTCACAAACATCACCTGGAGTATCCAATGCGTATTCGAACGACCCTCCTGGCCGCCACCATCGCCGCGCTGCCGGCGCTCGCCTTCGCCCAGACCGACGGCACGGCGACGGCGCCGAGCGCGACGCCGCCCGCCGCCAGCAGCCCGGCCGCGGCGCCGGACGCCGCGGCGCCGGCGAAGCCCCATCACGACCGCGCGGCCTGGCACAAGCGGCGCGCCGAGATGCATCAGAAGTACCAGCAGCTCAGCTCTGCCGATAAGGCCAAATTCGATGACCTCGCGAAGCAGATCCGCAGCCTGCGCCAGCAGCAGATGCAGCTCCTCGGCATGAGCAAGTCGTAATCTTCGCGAACGAGGCCCGCCTCCGGCGGGCCTCGTTCTTCCGCCGCCTCAGCCGGCCGCGGCGAGGGGGCGTTCCCCGGCGATCGTCGTGCGGTGCATGAGGCGGCGCTGGCCGTCATAGTCGTTGACCGCGTAATGCAGCGTGCAGCGATTGTCCCAGACCGCGAGCGAGCCTTTCGCCCAGCGGAAGCGGCAGGTGAATTCCGGGCGGCTGCAATGGCGGTAGAGGACGTCGAGGAGCGGCCGGCTCTCCGCCTCGCTCATCCCTTCGAGGCGCGTCGTGTAGATGGGATTGACGAAGAGCGCCTTGTGCCCGCTCTCGGGATGGAGGCGGACGATGGGATGCGCCGTCTCGCGATCGGCCTCGGGATTGCCGCGCTCGATGGCGATCGACCGGCTCGTGCGCAAATCCTTGGGGATGCCGCCTTGCCCGTAGGGCTTGCCGCTGTGCATGGCGCGGAGCGGACCCAAGAGGCGCTTCATCCCGTCGGAGAGCGCCTCATAGGCCTCGTACATATTGGCCCACAGCGTGTCGCCGCCATGGCTCGGCGTCTCGCGGGCGTAGAGGACCGAGCCCATCGGCGGCTCTTCGAGGAAGCTGAAATCGGAATGCCAAGCATTGCCGAAGGTACTGATTTTCTGCTCGTCCGCCTCCTTCAGCACGGCGATGATGTCCGGATACTCGGCCATGTGCTTCACATAAGGCACGCGCGAGAGCGGCCCGAAGAGGCGGCTGAAGGCGAGATGCTGCTCAGGCGTCAGATCCTGGCCGCGGAAGAAGATGACGAGATGCCGGGTGAGGGCCTCGCGGATGCGCGCTGCGGCGCCCTCCGGCAGCGGCCGCGCCAGATCGAGGCCGGCGATCTCGGCGCCGAGCGAGCCGGCGAGCGGCTTGATCTCGAAGGGTCCTTGCGGCATGGCGGCTCCTTGCCGACGGCGGGAGAGTCGATAGTGAGGCGCCAGCGGCGCGCGCGTCAATCGGGCGCGCTTCGCTGCGCGCCGAATTTGGCGAGCAGCATGGGGGTCGAAATCCAGCACTCGTAGCGCTCCTTGCGCGGCGGGCGCCCGCGCACGCTGCGCGGATTGAAGGCCCAGGCGAGGGCGAAGAGCCAGCAATCGTCGATACGGCGCTGCCAGCGACGGGCGGCGCCGCGATCCTCGAAGGGCACGGGCTCGAAGGAGGAGGCGGCGAGGACGCGCATCAGCTTCGCCGCGCTCTGGCCCGGAAAGAGCGTCGGGCGCGCCCGCACCGCGTGGGCCGCCCGCAGCCTCTCCTCGCGCTCGAAGGCCGTTGCCAACTCGCGCAGCGAGAAGTGCAGCCGCCGGCGGATCTCCGCGACCCAGGCGAGGCTGTGGACGCCGGTGAGCGCCGGAACATGTTCGTTCCAGAGATGGAGCTCGGCGATGGGCTCGCCCGCCGCCACCACGATGCCGCCTTCGAGCACGACGGTCTTGTCGGCGCGCTTGACGGCGACGCGGAGGATGCAGCGCGGGTCGCGCGAGAACTCGAAGATGCCATGGCCCCAGCGCGACACGGAATCGAGCCGGCCGACGAGGCGGCGGAGCAGGGTCCAGCCGCCGATCCGGCCGGGCTGCGCGAGCGCTGGCGGCGAGTCCGCGCGATTGGTCGACGACATGGGTCCGGCCTCGACTCCGTGAGAAATCCCCGTCCCATGGAGTGAGGCGCAATTTGCGTGGGCCGTCCAGAGTTTTGGGACGGGCCCTCTCAGTGCTCGACGCCGCGCAGCTCCTCCTTGCGGCGGGCGACGAAGGCGGCGAGCGCCTCGGCGATGCCGGGGTCGAGCGGCGGCGGCTCGTAGGCCGCGAGCGCCGCCTGCCAGATCTGCGTCGCCCGCTGCGTCGCATCGATCTTGCCGGCGAGCTCCCAGGCCTCGTAATTCTGCCAGTTCGAGAGCAGCGGCGTGTAGAACGCCGTCTCGTAGCGCGCCATGGTGTGCGGCGCGCCGAAGAAATGCCCGCCCGTCGGCACGCCGGCGATCGCCTCGAGGCCGGCCGCGATCTCCTCGGCATCGACCGCCACCGGCTGCACCGTCTCGGCCATCATCTGCAGCATCTCGACATCGAGGATGATCTTCTCGAAGGAGGCCGTGAGCCCGCCCTCCATCCAGCCGGCGCCGTGATAGACGAGGTTGGCGTGGCCCATCGCCGCCGACCAGATCGACATCTCGGATTCATAGGCGGCCTGCGCGTCGACGACGTTGGCGGCGCAGGAATTGCTGGCCCGGTAGGGAAGATTGTAGAAGCGCGCGAGCTGGCCCGCCGCCAGGGTCGCGCGCGCATTCTCGGGCGTGCCGAAGGCGGGGGCGCCGCTGCGCATGTCGACATTGGAGGTGAAGGCGCCGTAGACGACGGGCGCGCCCGGCCGCACGAGCTGGGTGAGGGCGATGCCGGCGAGCGCCTCGGCGTTCTGCTGGGTCAGCGCGGCGGCGAGCGTCACCGGCGTCATCGCGCCCATGAGGGTGAAGGGCGTCACGACGACCGCCTGCCCGCATTCCGCCATCGCCATGAGCCCGTCGCTCATCGCCCCGTCGAAGCGGCGCGGCGAGTTGACCGAGATGATGGTGATGACGGACGGCTCCTCCAGGATTTCGGCCCTCGTCTTCCCGCGCGCGATCGCCATGATGTCGATGCCGTCGAGCGCGCGGTTGCGGCCGATCGCCGTGCAGTGGTAGACGCGGTCGGCGTAGGTGACGTTGGCGAGATAGCAGTCGAGATGGCGCGTGCCCACCGGCAGTTCGATGGGCGCCGTCGGCTGGTTGCCGATGAAATGGATGATGTCGAAGCTCTGCGCCAGCTTGATGAGAGTGACGTAATCGGCGTAGTTGCCGGAGCGGCGGCCCTTGACGCAATCATGGACGTTGGGCGGGCCGGCGACGAGGCCGAAGGAGATGTGGTTGCCGCCGACATGGATGCGGCGGGCGGGGTTGCGCGGCGTCAGGGTGAAGCTCGCCGGCGCCGATTTGAGCGCATCGCGCACGAGCTCGCGCGGAATGCGCACGAGACCGGTCGCCTCGTCGACCGCGGCGCCGGCGCGGCGGAGCAGCGCGCGTGCTGCCGCGCCCATGAATTCGATGCCGATCTCTTCGAGGAGCCGCAGCGAGGCGTCGTCGATGGCCTCGATCTGGTCCCGGGTCAAGACCTCGATCGGCCGGAAGCTGTTGCGCAGCGGCGGCCGGCCGAGGAGGGCCGCGCCCAAGGGGCGCTGGTCGCGGGATCGGCGCGGGCGGCGCGCGGGTCGCGGCGTCGACATGGCTTCCACTCCTTGCACTCTCCCTGAAGCTATCCCTTTTTCCGCGCCGCCGCCCGTCCCGCGGCGCGCCAGAATCTGGCACCGGCGCGACATCGGCGCGGCGCCCCGGGCTCAGAGCGCGGCGCCTCCCATTCGCCGCACCCGGCGCAGCCGCGCCGGCGTCTCGCGATAGGCGGCGCGGAAGCAGCGGCCGAAATGCGAGGCGCTGGAGAAGCCGGATTTGAGGGCGACGTCGAGGATCGAATGCGTCGATTGCAGCAGCAGGCTGCGCGCGTGTTTGAGCCGCAGCTCGACATAGAAACGCGAAGGGGTCTTGCCGAAGGCCTCGAGGAAGCGCCGCTCGAGCTGGCGGCGGGAGATGCCGGCGATCTCGGCGAGGGTCTGGGTCGGCAGCGGCGTCTCGATATTCTGCTCCATGAGGCTGACGACGCGGACGATACGGCGGTCAGTGACGCCGTAGCGCCACTGCACCGCCATGCGCTGGCTTTCGCTCGAGGGCCGGATGCGCGTGTGGAGGAATTGCTCGGCCACCTCGGCCGCGACGGCGGGTCCGAGCCGCTCGGTGATGAGGGCCAGCATCAAATCGAGCGCGGCGATGCCGCCGCCGCAGGTGACGCGGTTGCGGTCGATCGCGAAGAGGTCGGGGGTCAGCTCGATCTCCGGAAATTCCTCGGCGAAGTCGCGCTGCATCTCCCAATGGATGGTGCACCGGTAGCCGGCGAGGAGGCCGGCGCGCGCGAGGAGCAGCGTTCCCGTGCTGATGGCGCCGAGCCGGCATTTCGATTGCGCGAGGCGGCGCAGCCAGGCGAAGACGCGCTGGTCGCGGTACTGCGCTACATCGAGGCTGGCGACGATGATGACGAGGGCGAAATCGCCGCCCTCGGCGATCGCCGCGTCGGGGACGAGGCGGAAGCCGCTGCTCGAGGAGACGGCCTCGCCCTCGGCGCTCAGCAAGTGCCAGCTATAGGCCTTTCGCCCCGTCACCCGGTTGGCGGCGCGCAGCGGCTCGCTCGCGGCCGAGAGCGCCATCATCGAGAAGCCGGGAACCAGGAAGAACCCGACGCGCTGCGGGGAATCCTCCGTCATCGCCTCGGGTCTGGTCTCATCGCGCTCCTGTCGTAGTGACGGATCGAAGCATCAGACCGCGCGGAAATCAAGGCGGGGTCAATAGGGCAATCAACACGTACCCTCGCCCCGCTTGCGGGGAGAGGCCCTTCGACGTCGCTCAGGAGGGCCCGTCGCGTCGCGACCGGAAGGTGAGGGGGCTGCTTCCGCGCGCTCCATCCCCAATCAGAGGCGCGCCCGGCGCTGCCCCTCACCCTGATCCTCTCCCCGCAAGCGGGGAGAGGAAACTTGGTCGCGGTCCCAGGCTTCGAGCGAGTCGCGGTTGCTCTGCATGGCGATGTCTCTCTTCCTCAGACGGTCGAGTAGCTGTAGGCGGCGTGGGGGTCGAGGGCGCGGCGATGGGCGGCGAGCGCCGCCGGCGACAGCGGCGCGTCCGGCCCCTCCTCGAGCGCGAAATGGCCGAAGCGGTCGGTGCCGCGCGCGAGGCGCGCGGTGATGGCGGGGCCGCTCGTCTGGCGCACTTGCGTCGCGGCGTAGCGGATGGCGAAGCCGATCCGCGTCCGGTCCGTCAGGTTGGGCCCCGAGGCATGCGGCGCGAGCCCGTGATGGAAGGCGACCTCGCCCGGCGCCAGCGCCACCGCGACGGCGCGGGCCTCGTCGATCTCGACGGCGATCTCCTGGCCCTTGCTCAGCATGTTGTCCGCGGTCTTGTGCTCGATATGGCGCAGCCGCTCGCGATGGGCGCCGGCGGCGTAGCGCATGCAGCCGTTCTCGGGCGTGGCTTCCGTGAAGGCGACCCAGGCGGTGAGGATGCGGAGCGGCTCCAGCCCCCAGTAATTCACGTCCTGGTGCCAGGTGATGCGCTTGCGGCTCGCCGGCGGCTTGATGAAGAGATCGGCGGAGAGCACGAGCAAATCCTCGCCGAGGATGCTGGCGACGGGGCCGGTGAGGCGCGGGTCGCGCGTCAGCGCGTCGAGCGAGGGCAGGAGGAGATAGGCTTTCTGCACCCAGGGCGCGGGGTGCCGGCGCAGCTCGGGGGTCGGCAGCGCTGCGATTTCGGCGGCCCAGCGCGCCGCTTCCGCCGCGGTGAAGACGCGCAGCGGGAAGAGGAAGCCGTCGCGCTCATAGGCGGCGACTTGCTCCGGCGCGAGGGCGCCGTCAGGCAGCGTCGGTGCAGACATATTTGACCTCCGTGAAGGCTTCGAAGCCGAGGCGCGAACCCTCGCGGCCGAGGCCCGATTGCTTCCAGCCGCCGAAGGGAATGGGCGCGCCCGTGATCCTGACGCGATTGACGGCGACCATGCCGTAGTCGAGCGCGCGCGCAAGGCGCCGGGCGCGCGCCGCATCTCCGGTCTCGACATAGGCGACGGGCCGTATTCGGTGCCGTTCGCGCGGCGGACGACCTCGTCCTCATTGTCGAAGGGGCGCGAGCGCCGCAACGGGGCCGAAGGTTTCCTCGCGCATGATGAGCGCGCCCTCGGGCACGTCGGCCAGCACCGTCGGCGCGAAAAACGCGCCGACGCGCGGGTGGCGCTTGCCGCCGAGGAGGAGGCAGGCGCCCGAAGCAAGCGCGTCGGCGACGTGGCGCTCCATCTTGACGACAGCGTCGTCGTTGATGAGCGGGCCGATCGCGATGCCGGGCTCGAAGCCGGCGCCGACCGCCAGCGCCGCGGCGCGCTCGGCGAAGCGCCGCCTGAACTCGGCATAGATCGGCCGCTCGATGTAGATCCGGTTGGCGGCGAGGCAGTCCTGGCCCGAGGTCGTGAACTTGGCGGCGACCGCATCATCGACGGCGCGGTCGAGCGCCGCATCGGCGAAGGCGATGAAGGGCGCATGCCCGCCCAGCTCCAGGACGAGACGCTTCATCTGCGGCGCGCAGCGCGCGGCGATGATCCGCCCGACCCTGGTCGAGCCGGTGAAGCTCAGCGCCCGCACCGCCGCGCTGTCGCAGAAGGCGCCGACGATCGGCTCCGGCGCGCCGGTCACGATGTTGAGGATGCCCGGCGGCAATCCCGCGCGCTCGGCGAGCGCGGCGAGCGCCAGGGCCGAGAAGGGCGTCTCGATCGCCGGATGCAGCACGGCCGTGCAACCGGCGGCGAGCGCCGCCGCCGCCGTCCGCGTCACCATGGCGGACGGGAAGTTCCAGGGCGTGACGAGCGCCGCGACGCCGAGCGGCTCGCGCCGCAGGGCGAGCTCGGCGTCGGGCAGGTGGCTGGTGACGCCCTCGATGTTCGCGCGCTTGCCTTCCTCGGCATACGATTCGACGAAGCTCGCGGCGTAGTCGATCTCGCCGCGCGCCTCGGAAAGAGGCTTGCCCTGCTCCGCCGTCATAATGACGGCGAGGTCCTCGCGGGCTGCCCCGATGAGCTCGAACCAGCGCCGCAGGATCTGCGCGCGCTCCTGCGCAGCCGCCTGCGCCAGAGGGGAAAGGCGCGCTGCGCCGCGGCGATCGCCGCCGCCGCCTCGGCACCGCCCATCGCCGGCACTTGGCCGATCATCTCGCCGCTCGCGGGATCGCGGACCGGCACCGCGGCGCCGCTCTCCGCCGCCACCCACGCGCCCTCGATATAGGCCGCCTCGCGCAGCAGCCGCGGGTCGGCGAGCATTTCCCTCTCCCGCTTCGCGGGAGAGGGGCTGTGCCAAGGGCGGAACCGTTCGGGAGGAGAATGCCCCAATCGCGCAGAAGATCAGGTCCGTTGCGGCCGGGTCGCGGAGACCGCGGCATCGCGGCGAGGGGGGCGGCGGAGACCATATCTTCGCGCTCATGCGGCAACGCCGGTGGCGCGGGCGATGAGGCCCAGCGGCGGCTGCGGCGCCGTCTTGACGGTCCGCGTCACGACATAGGTGAAATACCGGTCGATGCCGATCTCGGCGATGAGCAGGCGATCGATGAGACGCTGATAGGCCTCGATATCGGCGGCGACGAATTCGAGGAGGTAGTCGATGCCGCCGCCCCTCGCCCAGCAGCGCACCACCTCCGGCGTCTCACGCGCCGCCCGCTCGAACCGGAGGAAATCCTCGTAGCGGTGCTGCTTCAGAACGATCTCGACGAGAACCGTGGCGAAGCCGGCGATCTTCTCGAGCGCGAGCTCGGTGCGATAGCCGCGGATCAGCCCCGCCCGTTCGAGGCGTTTGAGGCGCTGCCAGCAGGGCGTCGCCGAAAGCGCGACGCGCTCGGCGAGCGCCGCCTTGCTGATGCGGCTTTCGCGCTGGAGCGTCGCCAGGATGCGCAGATCGATGGCATCGAGGCGGAGCGTCGCGCCCTCCTGCTTCATGCCTTGACCACGAGATCCTCGGGAAAGTCGTAGAACGGCACGCCGCCCTTGTCAGTGACGGCGAAGGCGGCGGAGATCTCGATGCCCCAACCATCCTCCCAGATGCCGGGAATGCAGTGGAAGGTCATGTCTGTCGCGAGGACAGTGTCGTCGCCCGGCCTGAGGCTCGCGGTGTGCTCGCCCCAATCGGGCGGATAGGCGAGGCCGAAGGAATAGCCGATGCGGCTCTCCTTGCGGATGCCGTGGCGGGCGATGACGCCGCGCCAGGCCGCCTCGACGGCGGCGGCCGTGGCGCCGGGCCGCGCCGCTGCGAGGGCCGCATGCAGCCCTTCGGCGACGATTTTCGCGGTATCGGAAAAGCGCGCCGGCGGCGTGCCGAGATAGGCGGTGCGCGCCATCGGGCAGTGATAGCCGAGGCGCGATCCCGCGAGTTCGAGGATGATCGGCTCGCCGGTCTTGTAGGTCTCGTCCGACCAGGTGAGGTGCGGCGTGCCCGTGCCTTCGCCGCTCGGCAGCAGCGGGCAGATGGCGGTGTAATCGCCGCCGAACTCGTCGGTTCCGCGCACCTGCGCCCGATAGATCTCGGCGACGACGTCGCATTGCCGGACTCCCGGGGCGATGCGGTCGAGGCCGGCACGCATCGCCCGGCCGACGAGCACCGCCGCCTCGCGGATATAGCGGAGCTCGGCCGACGACTTCACGATGCGCACCCAGTTGACGAGGTGGTCGCAATCCGTGAAGCGGGCATCGGGCAGATCGGCGCGGATCGTGTCGGCGGCGCGCCCCGAGAAATAATAGGCGTCCATTTCGAGGCCGATCCGCGCCTTGTGCCAGCCGCGCGTGCGGATGTAGTCGGCGACGAAACTCATCGGATGGCGCGCGCGGTTCTGCACGTAATCGTCGGGGTAGGGGAGGATGTGGTCGGCGGGAAGATCGGTCGTCAGATGTGCGGCGGCGCCGTCCTGGCCGCGCCCGATCCAGACCGGATGCGGCTCCTCCGCATGGACCAGCACGCATTGCGGCACATAGAAGGACCAGCCCTTGTAGCCGGTGAGGTAGTCCATATTCGCCGGGTCGGCGCAGAGGAGGAGGTCGAGCCCCGCCGTCGCCATCGCCGCCTTCACCTTGGCGCGCCGCTGCGCGAATTCCGCGGCGTCGAAATAGCTGGTTCGCATGTCGTTGTCCTATTCTCAAAAGGGGGCGGGTCAGGCCGCGAGCGCGGCGCCGAGACCGTGCTCGGCGGCGCGGCGGAGGGCGAAGGTGGCGATCGCCGTGTCCTGCACGCCGGTGCCGGTGAGATCGCAGATCGTGATCGCCTCGGGCGAGGTCCGGCCGGGCGCGGTGCCGGCGATGACCTCGCCGAGCTCGATGGCTGCGAAGCCGTCGCGCAGCAGGCCGGATTTTTCCGCGTGATGCAGCTCGCCCGACTGGCTCGACTGGCTGCGGCGGTCGCAGACGAAGCGGTCGGCCCGCGCGATCGCCGCCGGCGCGATTTCGTTCTTCTCGGGTGAGTCGGCGCCTATCGCCGTGATGTGGAGGCCGGGATGCAGCCACTCCGCCCCGAGGATCGGCCTCCGCGCCGGGGTCGCCGTGACGACGAGCTGGCTTTCGGCGACGAGGCGGGCCGGATCGGCGACGGCGCGCGCCTCGATCTCGAGCATCGCCGCGATGTCGCGGGAGCAATCCTCAGCCTTCGCCGCATCGCGCGCCCAGACGAGGGCGCGGGCGAAGGGGCGGACGAGATGCGCCGCCGCGAGCTGCAGCCGCGCCTGCGCGCCGGCGCCGAGCACGCCCGCCGTCTCGACATGCGCCGGCGCCAGATGCTTCGCCGCGACGGCGCCCGCCGCCGCCGTGCGGATATCCGTCAGATAGCCGTTGTCGAGCAGCACCGCCTCGACGAGGCCGGTGCTGGCGCTCAGCAGCATCATGAGGCCGTTGAGGCTCGGCAGTCCGCGCTTCGGATTGTCGAAGAAGCCGGGGCTGACCTTGATGGCGAAGCTTGGGACGCCGGGGATATAGGCGGTCTTCACATCGACCTCGCCGTTCGCCTCGGGAATGTCGAGGCGCAGGATCGGCGGCATCGCCACCGCCTTGGTCGCGAGCGCGTGGAACGCCGCCTCGACGACGGCGACGGCGTCGGGGTCGATGGCGACGCAGCGGCGAAGCTCCGTCTCGGTCAGGATGACTACCTTTCTCATCCCCGCACCTCCCTGTCGCCGATCCGGACCGATGCGCCGCTCGCGATGCGCGCGAGCTGGTGGCGATCGAGATTGCAGCCGCTGAGGATGAGCGCCGTCGGGCCGCGAAGCTGGACTTTGCCCGCGAGGAGAGCGGCCGCCGACACCGCGGCCGCGCCTTCGGCGACGAGGCGCTCCTCGAGGAGGAGGTGGGCGATTGCGCGGTAGATCTCGGCTTCGCTCACCAGCACGGCATCGTCGAGAAGGCGGCGGCAGAGATCGAAGGTCCATCTGTTGTCGCGGCCGATGCCGCCGCCCAGCGAATCGGCGAGCGAAGGCTGCTCCTCGACTTCGACCGGGCGCCCGGCGGCGAGGCTCTCGCGCATCGCCGCGCCGTGCTCCATCGAGACGCCGATGACGCGAATGCCGGGGCGTAGCGCCTTGGCGGCAAGCGCGATGCCGCCGGCGAGGCCGCCGCCCGAGAGCGGCACGATGATGGCTTCGAGCTCCGGCAGATCCTCCGCCAGCTCGAAGCCGATCGTGCCCTGGCCGGCGATGACGCTGGGATCATCGAAAGGCGGCACCTCGATCCTGCCTTCCGCGGCGACGGCGCGCGCCACTTCGGCCATCGCCTCGTCCTGCGAGCGCCCGATCCGGCGCACCGTCGCGCCGAGCGCCGCGATCGCCGCGGCCTTGGCCTCGGGCACGAGCGCGGACAGGCAAACCGTCGCCCGCATGCCGAGCCGGCCGGCGACGAAGGCGACGGCGCGGCCGTGATTGCCGGTCGAGGCACAGACGACGCCGCGATGGCGCCGCTCCGGCGACAGCCGCATCAGGGCATTGGCGGCGCCGCGGATTTTGAAGGCGCCCGTGGGCTGCATGGTTTCGAGCTTGAGGAACACGTCCTGCCCGCTCCGTCGCGACAGGGCCTCGGCGCGCAGGAGCGGGGTGCGGAGCGCGATGGGCGCGATCCGCCGCCGCGCATCCAGAATGTCGGCGAGTCCAGGCGATGCGTTCATCGGACGAGATAGGTCAGCAAAGCTGTACACAACAAGACGGGCTTCTCCCTCAATCATTTGTGCGGTCGAGCGATGCCGTGCCCGAGGAATCGGCCGGCGAAACGAGATCCTGGACCTGTTCCCTCGCTATCGGCCGTGCAGCCTCCGCTCGCCACAAGGAGTGTTTCACAAGGCAATCCAGTTACTTATAGTCTCTCCTCATCCGGCACGAAGAGGGCGGAGCCCGAAATCGAAGGATACGGACCCGCACCAGCCCATCCTCTCCCATTCTTTTGTGCCCAGGCAGTATGACGGCGTTTTCTTGCGTCGTCCAGCAAAGATGTATACATCTCTTGCATTCGGCGCCGCGTCCTGGCAATCTTTCCACGACCGGGCGTCGGGACAGCCGAGCCCGCTGAGGAGAGAGGGAGGCTCCCGCATGTCCGAGAGAAGCAGCATTACCCGCCGTGCCTCGATGATCGCCGTTGCGGCGCTCGGCGCCGTCGCCATCACGGCGGCCTCGACGCTCGGCGCCAGCGCCGAGACGACGCTGGAGCGGGCGAAGAAGCAGGGATACATCCGCGTCGGTTTTGCCAATGAGGCGCCCTTCGCCTATGCGACGCCCGACGGCAAGCTGACGGGCGAGGCGCCCGAGGTCGCGAAAGTCGTTTTGAAGAAGCTCGGCATTTCCGAGGTGGACGGCGTCCTCACCGAATTCGGCTCGCTCATCCCCGGCCTCAAGGCGCATCGCTTCGACATCATCGCCGCCGGCATGTTCGTCAATCCGAAGCGCTGCCAGGAGATCGCCTTCTCCGAGCCGAGCTACGGCATCGGCGAAGCCATCCTGGTGAAGCAGGGCAATCCCAAGGGGATCAAGGACCTCGCCTCCTTTGCCCAGCAGAAGGATTTGAAGCTCGCGGTCATGGCCGGCGCCGTCGAGGGCGGCTATGCCAAGGAATCCGGCGTCGGCCAGTCGCAGCTCGAAGTCCTGCCCGACCAGTCGAGCATGCTCGCCGCCGTCGAATCGGGGCGTGCCGACGGCGCGGCGCTGACCGCGCTCTCGATCGCCAGCATGGCGAAGAAGGGCACGGGCGTCGAATCGACGCCGCCCTTCGCCGAAGTTGCCGGCAAGTCGGTCATGGGCCACGGCGCCTTCGGCTTCCGCAAGGAGGACAAGGACCTGCTGGCCGCCTTCAACAAGGAGCTGAAGGCCTTCATCGGCACGCCCGAGCATCTCGCGCTGGTGACGCCCTTCGGCTTCGGCAAAGGCTTCCTGCCGACGAAGACGACCGCCGAGCTCTGCGCCGGGAAGTAGGCGAGCGCAAAGGGCGCAAACGAGTGTCGGCGCCCCTCACCCTCCCGCTGCGCGGGCCCCTCCCTCTCCCCGCCTGCGGGGAGAGGGTTAGGGTGAGGGGCCCATGATGGGAATCCGCTCCATCGCCGTCATGCTGGCGGCGAGCCTTGCTCTCGTCGCGGGACTGTCGACGATGGAGCCCTTCCGCACCTTCATGCCGGGCCTCATCGAGGGCGCGTGGATGACGGTGCGGATCGCGCTGGTCGGCTCGCTTCTCGCCGTGCTCTTCGGCGTCGCGGCGGCGCTGGCGCGGCTCTACGGACCGCTGCCGCTGCGCTGGCTCGCCCGCGCCTATATCGAGATCTTTCGCGGCACCTCGGCTCTGGTGCAGCTCTTCTGGCTTTTCTTCGTGCTGCCGGATTTCGGCATCTCGCTCGCCCCCTTCACGGTGGCGGTGCTGACGCTCGGCCTCAATGTCGGGGCCTACGGCGCCGAGATCGTGCGCGCCGCGATCGGGGCGGTGCCGCGCGGCCAGTGGGAAGCCTCGACGGCGCTCAACATGACGCGCGGGCAGATGCTGCGGCGGATCATCCTGCCGCAGGCCGTGGTGGCGATGATCCCGCCCTGGGGCAATCTCTTCATCGAGCTTTTGAAGGCGACGGCGCTCGTCTCGCTCATCACCATCTCCGACCTCGCCTTCAAGGCGCAGGAGATGAACCAGACGACCTTCAAGACGATCGACATCTTCACCCTGGTGCTCCTCATCTATCTCGCGATCTCGCTGGCGATCACGATCGGCATGCGCCTTATCGAAGGGGCGGCCTCGCGCGGGCTCGCGCGCGGGCGGGCGCACTGATGCTGTGGGATTGGGGCTATGCGCTCGAGATCCTGCCGGTGCTCGGGCAGGCGGCGATCATCACCATCGAGGCGACGCTGCTCGGCTTTGCCATGGCGGCGGTGCTCGGGCTCGTCTTCGCCATTCTGCGCATGCTGGGCCCGGCGGTCGCCTGGCCGGTCTCGATGCTGATCGAGCTCGTCCGCTCGACGCCGCTCCTCATCCAGATCTTCTTCCTCTATTTCGTCCTGCCGAAATTCGGGGTCACTCTCGACGCCTTCACGGCGGGCGTCCTCGCCCTCGGCCTCCATTACGCGACCTATTGCGCCGAGGTCTACCGCGCCGGCCTCGAGAATATTCCGCGCGGCCAATGGGAAGCGTCGATCGCGCTCAACCTCAGCCTCTACACGACCTTCAAGGACATCATCCTGCCGCAGGCGATCCCGCCGGTCGTGCCGCCGCTCGGCAATTATCTCGTCGCCCTCTTCAAGGAGACGCCACTGCTTTCGGCGATCGCCGTCCTCGAACTCATGCAGACGGCGAAGATCCTGGGCTCCGAGACCTTCCGCTATGTCGAGCCCATCACCCTCGTCGGCGCCCTCTTCCTGGCGATGAGCCTCGTCTCGGCCGCGCTCATCCGCCAGGTCGAGCGGGCGCTCGGCCGGAGGTTCGTCCGATGACCCTCGATAGAGCCACGCCGATGGTGAAGTTCGCCGGGGTGACGAAGCGCTACGGCCGGCTGACCGTTATCGATGGGCTCGACTTCGCCATCGCGCACGGCGAGAAGGTGGCGCTGATCGGCCCCTCCGGCTCGGGCAAGACGACGGTCCTGCGCATGCTGATGACGCTCGAGCGCATCGATGGCGGCGTCATCTGGGTCGAAGGCGAGCCCTTGACGCATGTCGAGCGCGGCGGCCGCCTCGTTCCCGCCGACGCCCGGCATCTGCGGCGCGTGCGCGGCAAGATCGGCATGGTCTTCCAGCACTTCAACCTGTTTCCGCATATGACGGCGCTCAAGAATTGCATGGAGGCGCCGATGACGGTGCTCGGCCTGCCGAAGCACCAAGCCGCCGAGCGCGCCGCCGAGCTCCTCGACATGGTCGGGCTCGCCGACAAGAAGAACCACTATCCGAGCCAGCTCTCGGGCGGGCAGCAGCAGCGCGTCGCGATCGCCCGCGCCCTCGCCATGCGACCCAAGGTCATGCTATTCGACGAGGTGACCTCGGCGCTCGACCCGGAGCTGGTGGGCGAGGTGCTGAACGTCATCCGCAAGCTCGGCGCCGAGCACGACCTCACCATGCTGATGGTCACGCACCAGATGGGCTTCGCCAAGGAATTCGCCGACCGCATCGCCTTCTTCCACCGCGGCAAGATCGAGGAGGAAGGAAAGCCCGAGGAGTTCTTCGGCAACCCGAAGAACGAGCGGACGCGGCAGTTCCTGCGCGCCGTCCTCGACGCCGTATGAGGCCGGTCGCGCAGCTCGCGTCGGCGCGGTCGCGTCGGCCGCCGCGCAAGAGCCTGTCGCGCGAGCGCTTCGAGCGCATCTACAACACGATTCGCGACCGCATTTGCCTCCTCGACTACCCGCCTTATGCGCGCCTCGCCGAGGAGGAGTTCGCGCAGGAATTCGGCGTCAGCCGCACGCCGATCCGCAGCGTGCTGTCGCGCCTCGAAGCCGAGGGCCTGCTGCAGAGCCGGCACGGCGTCGGCACCTTCGTCACCGATGTCGATATCGAGGCGCTGGCGCAGGTCTTTCAGCTCCGCATGGAGCTCGCGGTGCTGCTCGGCAAGCTCGATCCCCTGCCGCGCACGCCGGCGGATGTGGCGCGGGTGCGGGCGCTCGTCGCGCGTTGTGACGCGCTCGCCGAGGCGCCGGACCCGCGCGCCTTCGCCCGCCTCAACATGGATTTCTTCCAGGAGCTCTCGGCGATGACCGGTAATCAACCTTTGCGCGAGATATCCGAGAGGCTCTACTACCAGACGACCCGCATCTGGCTCCGCTCCGTTCCGCGCCTCAACCTCCGCGATGAGATTGTCGTGTTTCGCAGGGAGATGGCGGACATCTTGGCGGCGATGGAGGTGGGGGACCTCGAAGCCATCGGCTATATCCGCCGCAGCCACATCTCGATGAGCTTCAACCGGATGCGCCTCTATCCGGGACAGAAGCCGCTCTGAGGAACGATCCGATGCCCGCAGCCGCCGCGAAGCCGTCGCCCGTCGCCGCCACCGTCGATTTCGCCGCCGACGGGATCCAGCACGGCCACCTCAAGCTTCCCTACAGCCGCGATGATTCGGCCTGGGGCGCGATCATGATCCCGATCGCCGTGGTTAAGCGCGGCGAGGGGCCGACGGCGCTCCTCACTGGCGCCAATCATGGCGATGAATACGAGGGACCGGTGGCGCTCTTCGACCTCGCCCGGACGCTGCGCGCTGAGGAGGTGACGGGGCGGGTCATCATTCTGCCGGCGATGAACTACCCGGCCTTCCGCGCCGGGACGCGGACCTCGCCCATCGACAAGGGCAACATGAACCGCATCTTTCCCGGGAAGGCCGACGGCACGGTCACGGAAAAGATCGCCGACTATATTCAGCGCCACCTCCTGCCCATGGCGGATGTGGTCCTCGACATCCATTCCGGCGGCAAGACGCTGGAGTTCGTGCCCTTCGCGGCGGTGCATCTTCTCGGCGACAAGGCTCAGGAGGCGCGCTGCGCCGCCGCCATGGCCGCGTTCAACGCGCCTTATTCGGTCATGCTGCTCGAACTCGATGCCGTCGGCATGTACGACACCGCCGCCGAGGCGATGGGCAAGACCTTCGTTTCGACCGAGCTCGGCGGCGGCGGCACGGCGCGCGCCTCGACGGTCAGGATCGCCAAGCGCGGCGTGCGCAACCTTCTCATCCATGCCGGCATTCTCGCCGGCGCGGTCGAGCGGCAACCCTCGATCCATCTCGATATGCCGGACGGCGACTGCTATCTCATGAGCCCCCATGGCGGGCTCCTCGAGTTTTGCGTCGATCTCGGCGAGAGGGTGTGCCGCGGCGATCTCGTCGCCCGTCTCTACGATCCGGAACGCACGGGCGGCGCCCCGACCGATTGCCGGGCGCGGCGCGACGGCATCCTTGCCGGGCGCCACTTTCCCGGCCTCATCCAGACCGGCGACACGATCGCCGTAATCGGCGTTCCGACGATCACAGAATAAGGGGCAGCCGCACCGGCCCCACCCTCCCGACGATTGCCGCCCCGCGGCGATTTCAATAGTCTCGCTTCGACGCCTCTCGCGGCGGTGCGGTGCCGCTCTTATCCCGGTCAGGCGGGCCACGCTCGTGGGTTTCCATAAAAGCACGGTCTTCGCCAGCTTCTTCTTCCTGACCAGCTTCGCCCAGACGATCCTCATCGCCGTGCTCCCCCTCGAAGCGTTGCGCCTCATGGGCAGCGCGCGCGAGGTCAGCCTCGTCTATTTCGCCGTCGGGCTCATGGGCTTTACCGGCCGTCTCGCGGTGCCGCTGCTGACGCACGCGATGGGACGCTTCGGCGTCTTCGCCATGGGCGCGGGCGTGCTCTGCCTTTCGGCGGCGCTGCTCGCCGGCGAGACCCGACCCGGGCTCGTTCTCGGCCTCGGCCTCAACGTCTTCGCCCTCGCTTGCTTCGAGATCGTGCTCAACCTTTACGTCCTCGATCAGATCGCGCGCCCCGAGCTGGCGCGTTTCGAAGCAAAGCGCATCTTCGCCGCCGCCGCTCCCTACACGCTCGGCCCGTGGCTCGGCGTCTATCTTCAGCAGAATCTCGCGCCTTGGGTCCCCTTCGCGCTCGCCGGAGCAGCGGCGCTCATCTTCCTCGCTTATTTCCGGGCGAGCCGGCTTGGCGCGGCGGAAGCTTCGTATCCCGGCATGCGCCGACGCCTCAACCCGGCGCTCTACCTCTACCGCTTCTTCGCTCAGCCGCGGCTGCGCCTCGCCTGGATTCTCGCCGCCGGGCGCACCGCATGGTGGGGCATGTTCCAGATCTATGCGCCGATCTTCGCCGTGAAGTCCGGCCTCGGCGACCAGGTCGGCGGCGCCATCGTCTCGATCGGCTTGGGCTGGATGTGGAGCGTCCCGTTCTGGGGCTGGGTCGGCCGCCGTTTCGGGCTGAGGCGGCTTCTCATGCTCGGCTACGGGGCGACGGGGCTCGTCACGCTGGCGGCCGCCCTGTTGATGGGCACGTCGCTCGTGGGCGCGGCTGTGCTGGTCGTCTCGGCGCTCGCCGCCGAGACGCTGGACGGCGCCGGCAACACGCTCTATCTGCGCGCCGTCCACCCGCATGAGCGGGCCGAGATGACGGCGGTCTTCATCACCTATCGCGATTTCGCCCAGCTCGCGCCGCCGGCTCTCTTCGCTGCCCTCCTCGCCGTGTTCGAGCTGCCGGCGGTCTTCATCGCCGGCGGCACGATGATGCTGGGCATGGCGGCGCTGACGCGCTACATCCCGCGCCGCCTCTGAGCCGCTGGTCGGCGCAAAGAATCTTCGCCTCGCCTCTGGACAGGCAGGGCGGACGGATTTATATCTTGCGCCGGCCACCGCTTCGGCGCAGGCCTCCTCATAGTCGTTCGGGCGGAGCCGTTGCTGTCGAGCAGCAGGCGGCTTCGGTTCGGCGTCGGTCTGGGCAGGTCGGGCGGGAGCGGAGGCGGGCAAGAATGATCGGAGGATCCGGTTGACTTGCCGTGGCCGCTTGCTTATAAGCGCGCCTCCTTTGGCGGCGGGCTTGGCTGCTGTTTTTGGATTGTTCATTGACATTGTGGGGTTGAGGAAGGGATGTGCGGGCGGCGGCGGTTGGGCTGCTGCGTGCGCATCTTAGGTGCGTGCGTTTGGTGCCCTGAGCTTTTGCCGGGCCAATAGGTCTGGC